>Ga0307505_10000992_pt1 | contig 25936 bp, 19 predicted proteins | sample 23_S_MG_FD_202183 | JGI IMG/M metagenome (GOLD analysis project Ga0307505, IMG submission 202183) | Soil microbial communities from Populus trichocarpa stands in riparian zone in the Pacific Northwest, United States - 23_S | ecosystem: Environmental > Terrestrial > Soil > Riparian zone > Trees... | reverse complement strand
GGCGAGACTCACCTGCTCCTGATACTTCCCTTCCGCGCGCAGGCGGGCCACCTGTGGAAGCTTCGTATAAAACGGCGCCTGCGAGAAGGCGCTGACGGCCTGCATGAGCCGGAGGGCCAGCAGGTAGGACGCCGTGGCAGCCGCCGAACCGATCTGCGCGGAGACGATGCCGCTGGCCTGGAGCAGACCGAAGCCCATGAGGGTGGCCAATCCGCTGCGCCAGGCGGCCGGCCGCACGACGTCGAACACCTCGCGATGTAGCGACCGACCCACGAAGGTCCCGAAGCGCCCGTCGTCCACCCGGTGACACAACAGGCGATTGCGGGCGATCTGAATCCAGGTGCCGATCTGGCCGGCAATGACCAGCGAGACGAGGTCACCGAACAGGAATACCGCGAGCAGGGCCAGGAGCACACTTGCCAGCGCCGTGACCATTTCCCACCGGCGCAGCACCGCGACATGATTGGTGCCGAGCAGGTAGGAGGCATAGACGCTGGAGTACAGCGCATAGCCCGCCGTGCACAACACGACGGCCCACGCCCACCAGCCCTGGGACGGCTCTTCCATCATCGACACGGGCCGGCGCAGTGCCCACGTACCGAAAACGAGGAGCAGTCCGACAAACGTCAGGGCGAGCCGCGCGTAGACCGCCCGCATCGTCGCGACGATCAGGCTCATCGCGTGCCAGTCGGGCCCGTTGCCTCCTTCGGGCGCGGAAAGGAGGCGATGATCCTCCCCTCGGAGGCGCGACACGGCGGCGCCACCCATCGCGTACGCAATGACGCGCCCGAATGTCGGCGCGAAGCCCATGTCGGCCAGCAGATGCATCCCGCTGAGCGTCGCCAGCAGCAGCCACACCGAGACGACTTCGGCAGGAAACGTGGCCAGGATGACCGGCAGCACGACCAGAAATCCCAGCAGTCGCGCGGCGAGTCCGCCCCAGGTCATCGCCGTGGGAGATTCCCAGACGCGGCGCAACCCCACTATCGTCGGCTCAATCCGGCGGGAACGTAGCCATGTGGTCCGATGCGAGCCATCAGACGGGGTCGTGCAGGCGCGCCGAAATGCCGCCGTCCACGTTCAGCGTTGCGCCCGTGATGAAGCTCGCCGCGTCGGAGGCCAGGAACACGGCTGCGGCTGCGACCTCGCGCGGCTCCGCGATGCGACCGATCGGGTGCATTCGCTGGAGGTCGCCCAGGGCGTCCTCGCGGCCGGCGAATCCCGCCTGCAACATCGGCGTGGCCGTCGCCGCCGGCTGAATCGCATTCACGCGCACCCGGCCGCCCAGATCCACGGCCAGCGCGCGCGTCAGCCCCACGAGAGCGGCCTTGGAGGTCGAATAGGCCACGAACCCCGGCTTTGTCGCCACCGCATGGACGCTGCCGACGTTCACGATCGAGCCGGTTCCGCGCTCGAGCGCGGGCAGCAGGCCCTGCGCGAGCAGCAACGGTGCCGAGACGTTCACGTCCAGTGTGTCGCGGATGTCGTCGGGAGCAAGACGGTCGAAGGCGTCGAGGCGCTGCACGGCGGCATTGTTCACCAGAACGCGCAACCCCTCGTTCCCGATGGCATCGCGCAACTGCGCGACGGCCTCGCTGCGATAGCGCGGATCGCGCACGACCTGCAGCAGGTCCAGGAGGAGGAACGTGTCGGGCGAGCCCTGGCTCTCGCGAACGTCGGTGCCGACCACGTGGTAACCGCCGGCGGCGAACGCCGCGCACAACGCCTGGCCGATGCCTCCGGCGGCGCCGGTGACCAGGGCGACAGGCTTCATCGTGACGCCCGCGCTGCCAGCAGCTCGAACAGGGACGAGATCGCGCGCTCCGAGGCGCGCCGCACCGCATCCACGGTGTTCGATGCGTTATGCGACCCGAGCACGCAGCGCTCGAAACGCCGCAGGGGCGACTGGGCGGGCAGCGGCTCGACCTCGAAGACGTCCAGGGCGGCAGCGGCGACGTGCCCGGCGGCGAGTGCGGTGATGAGGGCCGCCTCGTCGATCAGCGCGCCGCGCGCCACGTTGACGATGCGCACCCCCGGCTTCATCGCCGCGATGGCCTTCGCGTTCACCATCGTCCGGTTCTGCGGCGTCAGCGCACAGGTGAGAACCACGAAGTCCGCCTCGCTCAGCCGCTCCGGCCAGTCCGCCCGTTCGACGCCGGCCGGAGCCACGCCATCCGGGACGAACGGATCATAGGCAATCACTCGCATGTCAGCCGCCATGAGCCGCCTGGCGGTGTGGCGGCCGATGTCGCCGAGGCCGACGAGGGCCACGGTCCTGTCCGCGAGCGAGACCCCCGCTGGCTTGGGCCAGTCGCCCGCACGGACGCCGCGGTCGATGACGCCAACGTCCCGGGCGATCGCCGTGGTGTAACACATCGCAAGGTCGGCGACCTCCCGGCCGAAGGCCGCGGGCGTATTGACGATCGGAAGGCCGAGGTCTCGCGCCGCCGCAAGGTCCACGTTGTCCACGCCGACGCCCCATTTGACCGCGGCCCGCAGCCGGCCCGCGACGCCCGCTGCGAGGACCCGCCGCGTTGCGGGATCATCGCCAATGATCCACCCATCGAATGCCGGTACGAGCTGCTCCAGCGCCGCCTCGGGCAACGTCTGTACGACGTCCGGGGCGTGCACGTCGGCGCCGCGCTCCGCGAAGAGCGCGCGAAAATCGTCCAGCCGCTTCAGCATGGGCGGGCACGTCACCAGCACCTTCACGAGGCGTATCTCCTGCGTGGCGCGACATCGGGCGCCGCGAGGGTGAGCGGAGCGGAATCGGCGGACACGATCCGCAGGCAGCAGCCTGCTTGCCGCGGAGCCGCGAAGGAAGAGAACCGGTCGCCCCAAGTCTAGACCTGGCGCTTAGGTTCGTATAGAGGCGTGGAGAGATTTCCATGAAAACCGCCACGGCCTGGCGCTACGGCTCGGGCCGGAACAGAAACGTGTTCACGTGTCGCCCGATCGGCGGATCCCCGTCGGGGCCGTACTGGTGCCTCACCACATCGTAGGTTTCGAGCGGCCGCGAACGGAGGCCGTCATCCAGATACTCGCCGCGGTAGCCAAGGGCCGCGATCTCGGTGAAGACGTCCTCGAGGCGGCCGCGCACGAATCGCTGGTCGATCTCGACCAGCAGCACGGGGCGTTCGCGGGCGATGGTTGCCCGGGCCCCGCGAATGACCGGAAGCTCCCACCCCTCCACATCGATCTTGATGCCGCCGATGTCGTGCAGCGCGTACTCGTCGAGCCCGCGAACCGGCACGTCGACGCTGACCAGGTGGTGGTCACCGAGCGCATCGGGGCGGAAGGACGCCCAGCCGGTATCCTGCGCGCCGTTCCGGATGGGGACGAACAGCGTCTTCGTCTCCGGCCGATCGCCGAGCGCCGCGCGGTGAACGGCGAGCGTATCGTGTCCTGCAGCAAAGGATTCCAGCAGCCGCGCGCATCCGGGCAACGGCTCGAAGGCCACGACGGGATGCCCCGCCCGCAGCCCGGCGTAGCAGTACATGCCCACGTTGGCGCCGACGTCCACGATCCGGCTGCCGGGGCGAGTCGCGGAGAGGAACCAGGGCATCTCCGGCTCGAGCCCTCGAAACAGCCGGCGCTTCCAGTAGCGGGCCGGTACCGCCGACGACTCGGGAAGCAGGCCGAGCGTGAAGCGCCGCAGGCGCGCACGTAGGTCTTTCACGACCGTAATTAAATGGATTCGCGTACGCATCCCAGGGCCGGCATTGCGATCAGCGCCGCGTTCGTGCGGGCAGGCGCCGTCGGCGGCGCCGAACAGTCACTGTACGCCACGATCGAGGGGCTCGACCGGACGGTCGATGCCGGCCTGCCGATCGACGTCTTCGCGGGCGATCCGCTGCCGCCTGATGCCTGCGACCTCACCCACCCGTCCCGGGTGCGGCGTCGCGCGTTGCCGAAGCATCCACGGAACCGCTTTCTGCTCGACACCATCGCGTTGCACCGGGCACGCGAGCGGGCAGCCATTCTCTTCCCGAACTACTTCACGCCACCGGGGGTCTCGCGGTCGAAGATCGTCACCGTGATCAACGATCTCCAGTACCTGCACTATCCCGAACACTTCTCGTGGCGCAAGCGCATGTGGCTCAGGGCGGCGCACGAGCTGACCCTGCGCAGGGCGGACGCGACGGTCGCGATCTCCGAGTACGTGCGCAGCGACATCCTCCGCGCGTATGGGACGCGGCATGCTCCACGGGTGCATGTCATTCCCTGGCCGATTCGCTGGACGGCGTTCGACCAGCCGGCGCAGCCCCCCGGACAACTCATCCAGTGGCTCGGAGACCATCCGTTCGTGTTGAGCGTCGCCGCGCATTACCGGCACAAGAATCTGGAGACGCTCGTTCGTGCATTCGCGCGCGCGGCCCGGCAGCGGCCGGAATTGCGGTTGGTGCTGGTGGGTCAGCGAGCGGACCGCCTGATCGGCGCCGTCCAGGCACGCCCGATCGGAGCGTTGATCCAGGAGCTCGGTCTCGAGGACCGCGTCTTCGTCACCGGCTACATCGGCGAGCGGGTGATCGGATGGCTCTACCGTCGCGCCACGCTCTTCGCCTTTCCGTCGGTGTTCGAAGGCATGGGGCGGCCGCCCGTCGAGGCACTGGGGATGGGGCTGCCTGTCCTGACCACCCGCTGCACGGCCATGCCGGAGATGACGCGGGGACTCGCGGTCTTCGTCGATGATCCTCACGACGTGGAGGAGATGGCGTCAGGGATCCTTCGCATCCTGACGTCACGGGCGGACTTCGTGCCGGCGCCGGCAGATGTCGCGCGCATCCGCCACGATTTTTCCCCTGAGGTTCTCGGCGGACGGTTTCGGGACCTCCTGCTCTCCTAGCGCGGAGAGCGAGCGAACTACCCGCTTCCCTGCTCCTCGGCGGGCTTCACTCCGCCGGTCTCGAAGCGAATCCCGGCGGCCTGGGCGGCGATCAGCCCGACGTACAGAGGGTTCAGATACGCGTAGCGTCGCCAGAGCCGGCGTGGTTCCATGGCGAGCCGAAATGCCCATTCCAGCCCGGCGCGCTGGAGCACGGGTGGCGCCTGGCGCACGACTCCGGCGTGAAAATCGAACGCCGCCCCCACGGCCAGCAGCGGCATGGACAGAATATCCCGGTGCTCGTAGCACCAGACCTCCTGCTTCGGCGAGCCCAACCCGACGAAGGTGATCGCGGCGCCGCTCCGGAGAATTGTCGCCACGTCCCTGGCCCGCTCCGAGGGTGACAGCCGCCGGAACGGCGGGTCCTGCATGCCGGCAATGCGCAGCCGCGGGAAGCGATGCAGCAGTCTCCGGGCGAGCGCTTCCAGCACTTCCGCCCGGCTGCCGTAGAAGTACACCGGCAGCCCTTCCTCGGCGGCCCTCGCGCACACGCGCAGCATGAGGTTCGGTCCGTACACGCGGTCGTGGAGGCGCGCTCCGTGGAGCGCGTTCAGCGCCCAGCGCACCGGCTGGCCGTCCGGAACGGCAAGGTCGATTCGATTCAGCCGGTAGCGATGCTCGGGCTCCAGCGCGCCCGTCATCACGCTGTGTACCGAGAGCGCGGCGACCGTCAGGGCCTCGCGATTGCGGGCGGCGCGCAGCACGCGCTCCTCCGTCGCCTCGTAATCGACGGCGTTCACCATGATGCCGAGGATGTTCTTCCTGCCACGATCGATCATCGCTCAATACGCCGGGGAGCCGGTTGCCATGATGCTATCGTAATCGTCACTCACCCTCAGGAGCGTGTTGCGCCAAGGCGGTCTACCCGCGAATGTCCGGCCGGTCGCTCGGCTCCGAGCCCGTTCACAGGACGCTTCTCCCGTGACCGAACGCACAGATTTGCATGCCGGCCTCAGGGAAGCTTCGCATCATATGAAACCCGAGGCGCCGTCGCTCGACGCCGCAATCCAGCCGCTGCGTCCCGCCTCCGCACCTCCGCCGCGAAGCGGTCCTGCGCCCGGCGAGGGGAGCCGGTCGCCGGAGCCCCTGCCGTGGAAGGGCGCGTCCCGGTGGTCCGTGTTCGCGCTGCTGGCGGGCGACGTGGCGTCGCTGTGGCTGGCCCGCGAGCTGGTGCTCGCCCTGCGCGTGTCCCTGTTCGGACCGCACGGCATGGTGCCGGCGTTCCCCGAAGCGAGCCTTCTGTGGCTGACGATGCGCCTTTTCTATGGGCTCTATCCGGGCTACGGCGTGTCGCAACCCGAGGAGCTGCGCCGCTCGGCCATCACCACCGTGCTCGCCGCGCTCTCTCACAGCTCCCTGCTGGTCGCCCTCAAGGATGCGGAGGGATCCCGATTCATCGCGCTCGGCGTCTGGGTCCTTCTCATTCCCATCGCCTGGCTCCTGCGCGATGTCATCAAACACCTGCTGTTGCGGTGGAACCTCTATGGCAGGCCTGTCGTCGTGCTCGGCGCCGGGAAGTCGGGGCGCCATACGATTCGTGAGATTCTCGACACACCGGCACTCGGCATCGTTCCAGTCGCGGCGTTCGATGACGATCCGGCGAAGCTCGGCACGTCCGTCGAAGGGGTGCCGGTGATCGGCACGCTTCGCGACGCCGCCAGCTGGCGCGCGTCCTATCCGGTCGGGGACGCCATCATTGCGATGCCGAGCGCCGGGGCGCCTCGCGTGGTCTCCATTGCCCACGGACTCAGTCACCGGTACAGGAACGTCGGTGTCATCGCGGACCTCGTCGGCGTGGGCACGCTGTGGACGCGCACCAAGAACATCGGTACCTGCTCGATGCTCGAGATGCCGAACCAGCGCTTCGAGCGCAGCAACCTGCTGTGGAAGCGGGCGTTCGATCTGGTCGTCGCGGTCCCGCTCCTCGTCATCACCGGGCCCGTGATCGCCCTCTGCGCGCTGCTGGTGAAGGTGCTGAGCCCGGGCGCGCCGGTGTTCTTTTCCCAGTCGCGGGAAGGCGCGGGAGGGCGGCGCGTCCGGATGTGGAAGATCCGGACGATGCTGCCGGACGCCGACCGCGCCCTGGACGAGTATCTCGACGCCAACACCGGCGCGCGCGAGCACTGGGACCGGCACATGAAGCTGAAGGACGATCCGCGCATCCTCCCGTGGCTTGGTGTGTTTCTGCGCCGCAGCAGCCTCGACGAGTTTCCCCAGCTGTGGAATGTGCTCAAGGGCGACATGAGCCTCGTGGGCCCCCGGCCCTTTCCGGACTACCACCTCGAACGGTTCCCTCGGGAATTTCGCGAGCTGCGCCGCCAGGTTCCCCCCGGTATCACGGGGTACTGGCAGGTGATCCACCGCAGCGCATCCAGCATCGAACAGCAGCAGGCGTCCGACACGTACTACATCTACAACTGGTCGCTCTGGCTCGACCTCTGGATCATCTTCCGGACGGTGGGCGCGGTGCTCAGCGGCAAGGGCGCCTACTAGCGGTCGGACGGCGCCCCTCCGGCGGGTCTGATGACGAACAGGACGAAGCCGGGACCGACATCGATGGGCGACGCGGCGCACCGCGACAGGAAGTGCCGCAGATCGTCGAGCCGGAATGCCTCGGGCCGCGCGCCCCTGCCCAGATAGTACCGGAGCGCGCCGACGTTCACGAGAACGTGCGTGATCCCCGTGCCGGCCAGACAGCCCCCGACCGCGGGCGACTGCGCCAGGTAGGTCCAGTTCGAGAGCATCACGTCGGCGATGACGTCGCGCTGCAGCGGCAGCGCGCGTGCCTCCCAGAACATGAGGAGGCGCGCGTCTGACGGCACCAGCCGGCGAACGTTGGTGACGACGGGCGCATAGCGCGCCACGGTGCGGTCGGGGTGCCGCTCCCACACGTCGCGCGCCGATGCGGCGCCGAGTGCGTGGCGGATGAGGACCATGTCGCCGCCGAAGCGCACCAGCAGCGCCGGCACGAGCGGGATGACCGCGATGGCGACGAGGATGCCGAAGACGACCCGGCGAACCCCGGCGGCCCCGCGCAAACGGTCTGCCACGCCATCCACGGCGGCCGCGGCGCCGACTGCGAGCGCGGACAGCGCGGGCATCAGGTACCGCAGGTTGAGCCCCGTCCGCAGGATGAAGATGGCCACGGCGGCATACGCCACCCCGACGAGTGCCGTCTCGATCGCCGGGCGGCGGGAGCGCCAGTGCAGCACGACGAGGGGCAGGAGCAACAGCACCGGAGAGAGTGCGTAGAATCTCCCCTCTCCCTCGATGGTCAGGCTGCCGGGCGACAGGAAGGCATCGAAGAGATTGAACGCCTTCGTGGCGCTCGGAATCGCGCTGAGCGGAGAGGTGTCCACCCCGGGTGGTATGACGCGGCCACCATATATCTCCGCAATCCAGGGCTCGAACCAGCCTGGCGCTCCGATCGGGTAGAGCGGCGCTCCGACGAGCACCATGTTCTTGAGATACCACGGTGCCGCGACCGCTGCGGCTGCGACGGCGGCGCCGGCCGCGACGCGCACGCCCCGCGCTGCGCGCAGGCCGATCGGGGCGAGCGCCAGCGCGTACGCGCCTGCCTGCGGCTTGATGGCCATCGCCACTCCCACGAGCAGGGCGGCCACGATCACGAGGCGCGGCCGGATGGCGCCGGGAGCAGCGGCTTCCAGCAGGACCAGATGGGCCGCGAGCAACGCAGCCATCAGCATGACGTCGACGCGCGCCGTGATCGCTCCCAGGGCGATGATCGGGCAGCCCAGAAGCACCGCAATGGCCAGCCATGAGCCACGCCGCGACAGCTGCACGGCGGTGGCAAGGGCGAACGTCCCGAGCATCAGCAATACCAGACTGAGCACCTGCATGACGGCGGGCCCGGCCAGGATACCGGCGGCCAGGAGCGGGAGCGTCGAGAACTGCGCTGCGCGCACGTGCCCGACGTGGAACGAATCGCGCGGCACCTCGATGCGCCCCGTGTCCAGGATGCCGAGCGGAATGCGCAGATGGTACGTCAGGGTGTCCCATTCCGTCGGCGGCGCGACGGCCCCCGCCAGCAGCAACAGCGCCAGGAGCGATACGGCCAGGGGAGCGGCTTTGGTGCCCGGTGCCGAGAACAGGGCCGCGATCGCGCGCTGCGCCTCGCGAAGCGCGCCCAGCGTCTCTCGCCACGCGACCGCACAGGCCAGCAACGTCGTGCCCAGCACCACCGGCGCCGTGAGGATGCCCACGATGCCGAGCGTGAACAGCACCGTGGCAAGGGTTCCGGCGCCGAGCATCGCGTCCACCAGCCAGCGCGCCGGCGAATCGAGGGGGTGCGCGCGGGCGACGAGTCGGCGCACGGTCGCGCCAATACCGACCCATATCGCCAGCAGGAGCAGCGATGCTCCAACGGCCACGAGGTGGGCCAACAGCAACGGGATGCCCGTTGTCGCGTCGCCGGGAGTCAAGGTGCCGGAAAGTTGTATCGTGACGGGTCCGGCGGCTATGCTTGGGCTCCGCTTCTCCCCGCCGCCCACATGACATCGGTGCACGTCCCGGCCACGTTCCTTGGACAGGCAGGCGTCCGCCTGCAATTTCCCGCGTGCGTCGTGTACATCGACCCGTATCTGTCCGACAGCGTGGCCCGCACGGGTGGCGGAGCGCTCGCGCGCCTCGTGCCCTCACCGATGAGCGCCGACTCGGTGCGGGATGCGGACTGGGTCCTGATCACGCACGACCATCTCGATCACTGTGATCCGGACACGATCATCCCCATCGCGGCGAACGCGCCGAGCTGTCGCTTCATGGGGCCGGAACCCGTGCGCGCGCTCCTGCTGGAATGGGGTATCGACCCATCGCGAATTCATGCGCCGTCCGGGCAGTGGGCCGACCTCGCACCGCAACTCCGGGTGCACGCCGTACCGGCTGCCCATCCGAGGCTGGAGCGAGACCGGCAGGGCGACTCCCTGTGCGTCGGCTACGTCCTGGAATACGCTGGACGGCGGATCTATCACTCGGGCGACACCTCTCCCGCGCCGGAGCTGGAGAAGGCGCTCGCGACCATGCGGCCGATTCATACGGCCCTCCTTCCCGTCAACGAGCGCAATTACTATCGCGAGCGCGCCGACATCATCGGGAACATGTCGCTCCGCGAGGCGTTTCAGTTTGCCACGGACCTCGGTGTCGCGGTTCTTGTTCCCATCCATTGGGATCTGTTTGCGCCCAACGCGGTGTATCGGGAGGAGATCGAGCTCTTGTATGCGCTCACGCGTCCGCCATTTCGGCTGTCGCTGATGCCGACTCAGCTCTAGCGAACGTGGGCCGTTCATGGGGGGGATAGTGCGCGACGCCGATCCCGAGGTCTCGATCGTCATCCCCTGCCTCAACGAGGCCGAGACGATCGGCACGGTGATCCGCGAGGCGCGCCAGGCGCTGGATCAGGCCGGGATGGCCGGCGAGATCGTCATCGGCGACAATGGGAGCACGGACGGCTCGCAGCGCATCGCGGAGGAGTTGGGCGCACACGTCGTCCCGGTGCCCGACCGCGGCTACGGCGCCGCGCTCATGGGCGGCATCGCGGGCTCGCGCGGCCGATTCATCATCATGGGTGACGCGGACGCCAGCTACGATTTCGGCGCGATCCCGGATTTCGTGGCGCGGCTGCGTCAGGGCGATGCGCTGGTGATGGGATGCCGGCTCCCCTCCGGCGGCGGGCGCATCATGGGGGGCGCGATGCCTGTGCTGCACCGGTGGTGGGGGAATCCCATGTTCTCGTGGATGGTGCGGCACTGGTTCCGCGCGCCGATCCACGACGTGCACTGCGGGATGCGCGGCTTCACCCGCGAGCTCTACGACCGGCTGGGGCTCACCTGCCTCGGGATGGAGTTCGCGTCGGAGATGGTCATCAAGGCGGCGCTCTCAGGCGCGCCCATGGGCGAGGTGCCCATCACGCTCCGCCCCGATCAGCGCATCACGCGGTCGCCGCACCTGCGGACGTTCCGCGACGGCTGGCGGCACCTCCGCTTCTACCTGCTGTACAGCCCGCGCTGGCTGTTTCTCATTCCCGGCGTCGGGCTCGGAGCGCTTGGGGCCATCGGCATGGCGCTCAGCCTGCCCGGCGCGCGGGTGCGCGGGGCGGAGCTCGACGTCAATGCCCTGCTGTTCTCGAGCCTCTTCGTGATTCTCGGCTACCAGTCCATCCTGTTCGGCGTGCTCACCAAGGCGTTCGCCGTGGCCGAAGGGCTGCTGCCCACGACGCCCGCGGTGAAGCGCTTCTTCGCGGTGTTCAACCTCGAGCGCGGGCTCGTGGGCGGCGCGGTCGTGACGCTCCTCGGCGTCGCGCTGCTCGTGGCGGTGTTCGCCCGATGGTGGGCGCAGGACTTCGGCCCGCTCGATTACCGGGCGACGCTGCGCCTCAGCATACCCGGCGCGATGCTCACCGCGCTCGGGGTGCAGACGATCCTCTTCAGCTTCTTCGCCAGCATCCTCGGCCTGCGGAGGCGCTGATGCTCGACCTCGCGCATCGGCGTGTGCATGGGCGGCGGATTCGCGTGCTGGCCGGACATCTGGCGGAGCTGCTGCCGCGCGACGCCTCCGTGCTCGATGTCGGATCGGGAGACGGGTTGCTCGCGCGCCGCGTGATGGACCTGCGGCCGGACCTCCGGATCCGCGGCGTGGACGTCCTGGCGCGCCCGCAGTCGCACCTCCCTGTCTCGCTGTTCGACGGCGTGCGGCTGCCCTTCCCGGATCGCGAGTTCGACGCCGTGATGATGGTGGACGTGCTGCATCACGCCGCCGAGCAGGACGCGCTGCTGGCGGAGGCCGCGCGCGTCGCGCGACGCGCGCTGGTGATCAAGGACCACGTGCTGCGTGGTGTGCTGGCGCAGCAGACGCTCGCCTTCATGGACTGGGTGGGGAACGCGCGGCACGGCGTCGCGCTGCCGTACGACTATTGGCCGGAGCAGCGGTGGCGCTCCGCCTGGCTGCACCTGGGCCTGCGCGTCGCGACCCGGCGCGATTCGCTCGGCCTGTATCCGTTTCCCGCGTCGCTGGTGTTCGAGCGGCGGTTGCACTTCATCGTGGTGCTGGAGCACGCGGCGTGACCGGGATCGCCGTGGCGGCGATCGCGCTCCTCACCGCGGTGATGCTGCCGCGCTTCGTCAGCGTCGGCCGGTTCGAGAGCGGCTTCGAGGCGATGGAGCAGTGGCTGCGGCGCTACGGCGCCTGGGCGGCCGCCGTCAGCTCGATCGCCGTGGTGTGGTTCGTCTGGGGCGAGATCCTCCCCACTGCCAAGATCCAGGACGAATCCTCGTACCTGCTGCAATCGCACATCTTCGCCAGCGGCCGCTGGACGATCCCATCGCCGCCAATCCCGGAGTTCTTCGAGCAGCCACACGTGCTGGTGGTGCCGGCCGTGGCGTCCAAGTATCCGCCGGGCCATGCGCTCCTCCTCAGCATCGGCTCGCTCGTCAGGTTTCCCCCGCTGGTGCCGTTGCTGCTTGCGGGCGTCACCGCGTGGCTGCTGTTCGCGCTCGCCCTGCGCGTCAGCAATGCGTGGGTCGCGCTGCTGACATGGCTGCTCTGGGCCACCGCCTCGATCACGCTCCGGTTCCAGTCGAGCTACCTCTCCGAAGTCACGACCGGAGCGCTGATGCTCGCGTCCTGGTGGTGCCTGCTGGAGTGGCGGGACACACGCGCACGGCGGTGGCTGCTCCTGCTGGCGCTCGCCATCGGGTGGAGCGCCATCACGCGGCCGCTCACGTCGCTCGCCATCGCGGTTCCGATCGGTGTGGTGGTGCTGCTCGACACTGTCAGACAGCGCGGCTGGAAGGACCTCGGTCTCGCCGTGGGCGTCGGCGTTGCTGTCCTGGCGATCCTTCCGCTGTGGAGCGCGCAGACCACCGGCGACTGGCGCGAATGGCCGGTGGAGCGCTACCGCGTGGATTACATCCCGTGGGACAAGCCGGGCTTCACCGCCGATTCCACGCCCCCACGGCGCGCGGGTTCCGCGGTGATCCAGTCCATGACGTCCTATTTCCTCCAGGCGCACGCGGAGCACACGCCGGCGGCACTTCCGGGAATCGTGAGCCGCCGCGTGCTGAACCTCGCGACCGGATTCTTCCAGAACCTGCGCCTGCCATTGCTGGTGTTCGCGATCGCGGGGCTCTTCGCCATGCCGCGCGCAGCGGCGTTCGCCCTCGGCACGGCCCTGCTGCACTTCGCGGCCTACGTCATGTACGCGCACGACCCCTACTGGACGGCCTACTACCTCGAGACGGCGCCCGCGGTGGCGATGCTGGTCGCGCTGGGGCTCTGGCGCGCCGCACGCTGGGCCGCGCGCGGCGACGTGCGCGCCCCGCTGGGCGCCGTCGCGGCCCTGGGGGTGCTCGTCGCCATCGGCGCGCCCGCGGTGCGCGACTGGCGCGCCGATCATGCAATCCGCAGCGCGTTCGACCGGCGCTTTGCCCGGTCGCTCACCGAGGTCGAGGCTCCCGCGATCGTGTTCCTGCGCTACTCCCCCAGGCTCGCGATCCATCCCAGCGTGGTGTTCAACCGCCTGGATCCCGAACGCGCCCCAGTGTGGGTGGTGCACGACCTCGGCGCGCGCAACGCGGAGCTCCTGCGGCTCGCGCCGGAGCGCCGCGGCTACAGGATCGACGAGGGAGAGCTGCTGCGCTGGGCCGTGGATGAGCGGCCGCGGCCGCTGCCACTTCGTGCCCTCGCGCCCGCCGCACCGTAAACCCTCGCACCCCGAGCTCGCGCGGCAGCGACGCTGCCAGCCTACCCCGCTGGCCGCGTCGGTGGAGTGGCCTTCCGCAGCGTGTCACCGCGCGCCTGTCGCGCGGCCAGCGAATCCTCCGCAACACGGATGGCCTCGAGGAGCCTGCGCGCCGTGCGCACGGGCGCACCGTGGCGGATCGCGAGCAACGCCGCCTCGCGCGCGTCCTCCAGGCGCCGGGTGACGAGCAGGCACTGCACGTGGCCGAGACGCCCGCGCGCAGTGGACGGCGCGATCTGGAAATACACTTCATACAGCGGGAGCGCCGGTCCGCACATGCGGGCGCCGCGGTAGTGCTCGGCGAGTGAGTATACCATGACGGGATCGTACGGAAACAGTCGCAGCGCGATGCGATAGTGCCGTTCGGCCTCGACCTTCTTGCCCTGCTGGAACAGGAGCGTGCCGAGCATGAAGTGCACGCGGTAGCTGTCGGGCGAATCCTTCAGCCCCTGCCGGAACAGCGCCTCGTTGTCGCGCCACACGGGATTCCTCGAGTGGCTGCGCGCCAGCCCCAGCCCCACCAGCAGCATCAGCGCGGCGACACCGGCGTACCGGGCGGCCGGCCGGTACTCGAACCGTCCGTACAACCACGTGATGACGCTCGCCACCGCGATCATCGCGCCCACGCTCGGAAGGAGCAGCGTTCGCTCGGCAATGATGAAGCCTGCGGGCAGCAGGAAATTGCTCGACGGAGAGAGCGTGATCACCAGCCAGGCGATCCCGAACGCCGTCGCAGGGCTGCGCCGCCATGTGGCCGCGATGAGCCCCAGCACCCCGACCAGGAGCAGCAGTCCCGGGAGCTGGGTGATGCTGATGCCCTGCGCGACCTCGACGTACGGCGGTGCATACTCGGTCGTGAGCCGCGCCGGCCAGAGCAGAAGGCGCAGCCATTCCGGCGACGCGCCGATCATCGTGAGCACCCGGTCCCGCGTTGACAGGTCGAGTCCCTGGAACACGATGTAGGGCAGGAACCCCGAGCCGACCACCACGATGCTCCGGACCCAGAGATACGCCACGGCTACCAGCGCCAGAACGAGCAGGGGGAGGCGCATCCGCACCAGGCGGCGCCTCCAGTCTTCGCGGTCATGCACCATCACGAGCTCCGCCAGCGGCAGCAGGGCGATGAGCGTGATCGCGTGCTCCTTGAACAGCAGCGCGATGCCGTAGAGCACCGTGATCACCGCCCAGCGGCGCCAGCTCAGCGGTCCCGCCACGCGCCCGTGCAGGTACAGCCCCATCGCGAGCACCACGAGCAGGGCCACCACGAGCTCCGACTGCCCGACGACGTTGGCGATGGCTTCCACGTGCACGGGGTGCACGGCATACAGGGCCGCGGCGGCCACGGCCGCTGCCCGGGGCAGGGTGGCCCCGGCCAGCCAGTAGACGAGCACGGCGGTCACGACGTGCACGCCGACGCTCACCGCGTGAAACAGCAGTGGCTTGCCCCCGCCGAGGACCCACTGTGCCTTGAAGGCGAGTATCGTCAGCGGACGATAGCCGTCACCTGCCGCCCGCGCGTCCGACAGCCAGTACGTGGTGGCGAACTCGCGCCACCAGCCCGCGAGCGTGTGCATGCGGTTCGCGTCCCGGGTGATGACGTAGATGTCGTCGTACGCGAACCCGTTTCCGAGGCTGCTCCACGCGGCGGCCAGCGCGAGCCCCGCGATCGCGAGTGCGAACCCCCACCAGGCCCCGCGCGTCATCGGCCCAGGTTGTACTTCAGGATGTGCCAGAAGGCGGCGATGCCGTCTTTCCAGCTGATCTTCTTTCCCTCGGCGTAGGTGCGCCCGGAATAGCTGATCGGCACCTCGAAGATCCGGGCGCGCGCCCGCGCGAGCCGCGCCGTGATCTCCGGCTCGAAGCCGAACCGGTCGCTGCGCAGCTCGGGCTGGATCCGCCGCGCGATCTCTCCCCGCATGGCCTTGTAGCACGTCTCCATGTCGGTGAGGTTGAGGTTCGTCATCATGTTGCTGAACATCGTGAGCACCTTGTTGCCCACCGAGTGCCAGAAGAAGAGCACGCGGTGCGGGCCGCCAAGGAACCGCGAGCCGAACACGGCGTCCGCGCGGCCGTCCACGATGGGCCCGAGGAGCACCGGCCAGTCCTCCGGCGTGTACTCGAGGTCCGCATCCTGGACGAGCACGATGTCGCCCGTGCTCATGCCGAGCGCATGGCGGATGGCGGCTCCCTTGCCGCGGTTCACGGGCTGGAGATGCAGCTTGTGGATGCGCCCCGCGGCGTGCAGGCGCTGGGCAATGTCGCGGGTGCCATCGGTGGAGCAGTCATCCACGGCGCAGATCTCGATGCGGATGGGCTTGATCGGCGCGGCGTGCACGGCGTCCACGATCGCCTCGATCGTGTCGCGCTCGTTGTAGATCGGGATCAGGACGGACAGCGTGACCTGGCTCGTGTGCAGCGGGGTGCGGTAGTGGCTCATGCGTCGGCCTCAACGCCGTAGCGGGACAGCTTGCGGTACAGCGTGGACGGGTCGATGCCGAGCACCTCGGCGGTGCGCGATTTGTTGCCGCCTTCGCTGTGCAGGACCCACAGGATGTAGGCGCGCTCGATGGCCTCCAGCGTCGGGTTGGCCGGTGTCCGCGGCGCCACCAGCGGCTCGGCGCGCCGTTCCGTGACGCGCTCGGGTAGCAGCTCGATGCCGATGAGGTCCCCGGTGGAGAGGATGACCGCGCGCTCGAGCGCGTTCTCCAGCTCGCGGACGTTGCCCGGCCACTGGTATTCCTGGAGCGCCTCCACGGCCGACGTGTGCAACCGCTTGGGGGCGTCGCCGCGCGCCGCGGCAATGCGCTGGAGGAAATGCTCGGCGAGCACCGGGATGTCGTCGCGGCGCTGCCGCAGCGGCGGCAGGTGGATGTTGATGACGTTCAGCCGGTAGTACAGGTCATTGCGGAAGCGACCCACCCGGATCTCCTCCTCGAGATCACGGTTCGTCGCGGCAATGAGCCGCGCGTGCACCGGCACCGCCTCGGTGGCCCCCACCGGAATCACCTCGCGATGCTGCAGCGCGCGCAGGAGCTTCACCTGCGTGGCGGGCGTCGTCTCGCCGATCTCGTCCAGGAAGAAGGTGCCGTCCTTGGCGGCCGCGAACAGCCCCGTCTTGTCCCTCACCGCGCCGGTGAACGACCCCTTCACGTGGCCGAAGAGCTCCGATTCGAGCAGCCCTTCGGGCAGCGCGCCGCAGTTGATGGACAGGAACGGGCTCTCGCTGCGGTTCGACAGCTCGTGGATGAACCGGGCGACGACCTCCTTCCCCGTGCCCGACTCCCCCTGGATCAGCACGGTGGAGTCCGTGGGCGCCACGGTTTCCGCCAGCCGCAGGATGTCGCGCCAGGTCTTGCTCGTGCCCACGGGGAGGTCCGAGCCGGACCGCTCGCGGCGGCGGATCTCCTGCTTCAGCGACCGGTTCTCGATGCGCAGCTTGCGGTGCTCCGAGGCGCGGCGCAGGATCGCCACGAGCTCGTCGTTCCGGAACGGCTTCTGGATGTAGTAGAAGGCGCCTGCGTTCACCGCCTGCATCGCCGACTGCAGCGTGGCCTGTGCCGTCATGAGGATCACGGGCACGTCGGGGTCGTGCTCCCGCGCGGCCGAGAGCACCTCGACGCCGCCGACGGAGGGCATGCGGATGTCGGTGAGCACGATGTCCGGGCGCAGGGCGCGAATCTTCTCGATCGCCTTTTCTCCCCCCTGGGCGCAGTGGGGATCGAACCCCTCGTTGCGGAGGAGGATGCGCAGCGTGTCGAGGATGGCCGTCTCGTCATCCACGATGAGCACACTGGGGCGGGTGGGGGGTTGCTCCATCAGGTGGTGGCTCCAGCGGGGATCGGGAGTTCGGCGGCAGCAGCGTTCTGCGCGCGAGGCAGCATGACCGTGAAGCGCGTCTCGCTGCCTGGGCGGTCGTGGAACACGATGCCGCGGTGGGCCTCGATGGCCCGGTGCACCACGGCCAGTCCGAGACCGCTGCCCCCCGGGCGAGTCGTGAAGAACGGATCGAACAGGCGCTCGCGGATCTCCTCCGGGATGCCGGGGCCGTGGTCGGTGATACGCACCGCGATCCCGCCGGACTCGAACGCCGGTCCCATGGGAATCTGCTCGCCGCCGAGTGGCTCGATCTCGATGAGCACCTCCGCGCCGGGAGGCGACACCTGCACGGCGTTGAGCGCGAGGTTGAAGATGGCGCGATGCAGCAGATCCTCGTCCCCCTGCACGATCATCGAGTCGCCGGCAGACACCTCGCATCGCACGCGAACACCGCCCTCCGCATCGGGGTGGGACTCGGCCAGGGTGCCGGCGTTGCGCGCGATCTCGGCGACATTCACCGGCGCGATACGGGTCACGCGCACACGGGCGAAATCCAGGAACTCCGACAGCAGACGCGCCAGGCGGTCCGACTCGCGCATGACCAGCCCGGACAGCGTGCGCTCGTCCTCGTTCGCGCGCGGAATGCGCGAGAGCTGCTCGATGGCGCTGCGGATGGACGCGAGCGGGTTCTTGATCTCGTGCGCCAGCGCCGCCGAGAGCTCCGCGACGCCCTCGAGCCGCTCGGCGCGGAGGCGCAAGGCGTCCAGCCGCTTCTGGTCGGAGATGTCCTGGAAGATCGCGGTGGTCGTGCTCATCGTCCGCACGCCGTCGCCAGCCGTGAAGGTCGTCGTGACCCCGATCGGGAACTGGCGGTCGGCATTCGCGACCGTGCCTTCAGCGCGCGCCGTGCGCACCCGATCCGTGAGGGACCGGCGCAGGGACTGGGCAATCTCGGGCGCCACCGTGGCGATGGCATCCAGCACCGGGTGGCCGATCCGCGCCGCGAGGTCCAGCCCCATCAGCTGCTCGGCCATCGGATTCGCGAAGAGGAGACGTCCCTCCGCATCGATGGTCAGCACGCCGCTCCTGATGTTTCGCAGGATGTCGTCCGCCTGCAGCCGCAGCTGCCCGAGCTCGGCGACGAGCAGCGCCTTTCCCTCCCCTTCGCGGCGCAGCTGTACCGCAAGGAATCCGGACCCGAGCGCCACGGCGGCGAAGACGCCGAGGTGGAGCCAGACCTGGAACGTCATCTGGGTCTCGCTGCCGAACACCACCACCGCCACGTACAGCACGTTCCCGAGGGCGGCGATCAGCAGGCCCCCGCCCGGCGGGAGCATCAGCGTGGAGGCCGCGATCACCAGGATGTACAACGCGGCGAACTGCGAAACCTGGCCGTCCGCGATGGTCACCTGGACTACCGTCGTGACCAGGAGCAGGTCGAAAACGCTCTGGAGGTAGCGGAAGTTCGTCCGGAGCGGCCGGCGGTAGATCTCGCTGAACACCACCGACACGACGGTGACCGTGACCGTCAGGGCGAACGCCAGGGTGGCGATCAGGAGCTTCTGGACGTCCGTATCGTCGCGCAACCAAACGCGCACGGCCGCAAGGAAAATGGCGGCCGCGACCGACAGCCGACCTATATAGATCCAGCGCAGCAACCGGCGCGGATCCAGCATGGCCTGGACTGACGAGTGGACCGCGGCAGGTGAAAGGCGCCGCGGCCAAGGCGTTCGGCGGGTGTCTTGCAAATTGCGAGAGCGAGAGGGTTCGCCCTACTCTGGCATAATGCTATACATCTGGACGATCAGGGCCAAGCCGGGTTTCTATCTTTCTACCCCATGACAATGATGCTCGCGGCAGTCGCGGGGGAGGGCTCCGGCCTGCCTCCCGCTGTTGGCGTTGGACTCGTGATCCTGCTGGTCCTCGCCAACGGGTTCTTCGTGGCCGCCGAATTCGCCCTGGTGGCGGTCCGGCGCAGCCGGATCGACCACCTCGCCGACGAGGGGGACAAGAGCGCCAAGGTGGTGCAGGCGGCGCTGAAGCACCTGGATCGATACATCTCCGGCACCCAGCTCGGGATCACGCTCTCCTCCCTGGCGCTGGGCTGGATCGGCGAGCCGGCCCTCGCGGCGCTCATCGACCGGGGCTTTGCGGCGCTGGGCATCATCGCGCCATCGGCCGTGGTGCACTCCGCGGCCGCCATCACCACGGCGTTTCTCATCATCACGTTCCTGCACATCGTGCTGGGAGAGCTGGCGCCGAAGAGCTTCGCGCTCACCAAGCCGGAGCAGGTGAGCAAGCTGGTGGCGCGTCCGTTGATGCTGTTCTCGACCCTCGCGTCGCCGGCCATCTGGGTGCTGAACGGCGCGGCGAACATGCTCCTTCGGATGTTCCACATCCAGCCGGTCTCCGAGCTCGAGCATGTCCATTCCCCGGACGAGCTGCGGCTGCTGGTGACGCAGTCGGCGGAGCGGGGGCAGCTCAACGAGACCGACACCGCGATGCTGGCCGGCGTGTTCGACTTCCACGAGAAGAAGGCGCGGGACGTCATGCGCCCGCGCACGGAGATCGTCGCGCTGCCGCTGGACGCCACCGCCGACGAGGTGTGGGACGTCGTGCGTCGCGAGCGCTATTCCCGGTACCCCGTGTACTCGGACGGTCTCGACGACGTCACCGGGGTGTTCCTGGCCAAGGACCTCTGGCTGCACGACTCCGACAAGCCGTTCGTGCTCCAGGAGCACATCCGTCCCACGCTGTACGTGCCCGACAACAAGCCCGCGGAGCGGGTGCTGGATGACCTGCGCAAGACGCGGTACCACATGGCGGTGGTGCTCGACGAGTACGGCGGCACCGCGGGGATCCTCACCCTCGAGGACCTCATCGAGGAAGTGATCGGCGACATCAACGACGAATACGACATGGCCGCGCGCGAGGCGGTGGAGTCGAACGGCATCCTCGAGCTGGCCGGATCCATGTCGCTGGTGGACGTGCGGTCCGACTACGAGCTGGAGATCCCGGAGGGGGACTGGAACACCCTGGGCGGCTTCGTGTTCGGGTCACTGGGCCGGCTGGCGCGGATCGGGGACCACGTGAAGTTTCCCGGCGGCGAGCTCGAGGTCGTTGCGATGGATGGCCGGCGCGTGGCGGCCGTGCGGGTCGTGATGAAGGGCGACGCGACGCTGTCGGTGACGCCGGACGCCGAGCGGGCCATGGCGGCCGGGCGCGACAGCCGGTGAGCGACCGGGGCGCGACGGTCCGCCCCGGGCTGGTGATCCCCCGCCACGAACTGTCGTTCCGCGCCAGCCGCGCGGGAGGCCCCGGGGGGCAGCACGTCAACACGTCCAGCACTCGCGTGGAGGTCGTGTGGAACGCGCGGCGCAGCGCGGTGCTCTCCAGCGATGAGCGCGCGCGTGTGCTCGCGAAGCTGGCGTCGCGGCTCGACTCCGACGGGAACCTGCGGGTGGTGGGAAGCGAGTTCCGCAGCCAGTCGCGCAATCGCGACGCCGCCATTGAGCGGCTGGGCGAGATCGTGCGCAAGGCGCTCCATGTGCCGAAGTCCCGCCGGAAAACCCGGCCGACACGGGCGTCCGTCGAGAAGCGCATCGAGTCGAAGAAACGCGTCAGCGCGAGGAAGAAAGACCGGACGCAGCGCGACTTCGACTGAGACCGCAGGCGCAGAGACGGTTCATCCCGCGTCCGTTTCGAGAAAGTCCTGCTTGATGTTGGTGAGCGCCATGCGCGCCTGGTCGGCCGTGCGGCTGTTCGGGTATCGCTCGATCAGCCGCCGGAACTCCACCAGCGCCTTGCCGCGCTGCTTCAGCGGGCCGAGGTAGAGGTCGGCGAGCTTGTTGGCGACATAGACATCCTGCCCCGGGGTGAGCCTCGGGTGCTTCTGTGCGAGTCGATACAGTTCCGCCGCGCGTGTCGCGTTCTCGGTGTGTTCGCGATACACCTCGGCCGCCGCGATGACGAGACGGGCCGATGGCCCCTCCGGGTCATCCCGGGCCATCGTGATGCGCTGCTCGAAGCAGGCCGCGGCGCCCGCATAGTCGCGCTGCATGATGAGCGCCTGCTCCTGCGAGTACTGCTCCTCGTAGGGCGTGCTCGAGCCGCCGGCCGTGAAGTAGCGCGCCGCGTCGCCCGCGGCATCGCCGGTCCGGAGCCCGATCGTCATCGCGATGAAGCCGAGCAGCAGGGATGAGCCGATGACCATGCCCAACAGCCGGAACCCGGTGAACTGGAGCATGTTGTTGTACAGGGCCATGAACATGGGAAGCGACAGCCCTCCCGCCGCCGCCCCGTAACCCATGGCCCTGATCCTGAGCATCCCCGCCGGGCCGTGGCGGTCGAGGAAGGTGACCTTGTAGCTCGGACGTGGGGGTTTCATGCGGGTGGGGTGTCCTGATTGCGAGGGCCGGGGAGGCGTACCCTACTATTAGGCCTGGGTCGCAGCGACGCAACGCGACCCACCTGAAGTCGGCACACCCCTTGCCCGCCGTCGGTCATGGAACAGGCACGGGGCCGTGCGACTCGACGCCGTCGTTCCACTGTTCTTCTCCTGGGGATTCGATGACAACACGCTTCACAGGGCGGGTCCTGCTGGCGCTGCTCCTCACCGGCGCCGCCTCCACGAGCGTCGAGGCGCAGTACTTCGGTCGCAACAAGGTCCAGTACGAGCAGTTCGACTGGCGCATCCTCAAGACCGACCATTTCGACCTGTACTTCTATCCGGCGGAGTCGCTGAAGGTGCACGACGCCGGCCGGCAGTCCGAGCGCTGGTACACGCGGCTGTCGGACATCTTCCGGCACCAGTTCGACCGGAAATCCATCGTCTGGTACGCCGACCACCCCGACTTCCAGCAGACGAACGTCATCGGGGACATGCTGTCCGAGGGGACGGGTGGCGTCACCGAGGGGCTGCGGACGCGGGTGGTCATGCCGTTCACCGGCGTCTATGCCGACGACGAGCACGTCACCGGGCACGAGCTCGTGCACGTGTTCCAGTACAACATCGCGGAAACCGCGCCTGGCCAGGGCGGGCTCGCGCGCATGGGGGCGCTCCCGCTGTGGCTCATCGAGGGAATGGCGGAGTACTTCTCGCTCGGCCGCAACGACGCGCTGACGGCCATGTGGATGCGGGATGCGGTGCTCCAGGACCGCTTCCCCACCATCAAGCAGCTCACCACCGATCCGCGGTTCTTCCCGTACCGGTACGGGCAGGCGCTCTGGGCGTATGTCGGGGGGCGCTGGGGCGATCGGGCCGTGGTGGACGTCTACCGCGCCGCGCTTCGGGTGGGCTGGAACCAGGCGCTGGTGCGCACCCTTGGCCTCACCAGCGACTCGCTGTCGAAGGACTGGGCCGCGGCCAATCGCGCCTTCTACGCGGGACAGATCGCGGGGCGGACCCACCCGGACAGCGTGGGGCGCACGGTGGTGGCGCTCAAGGAGCGCAGCGAGTACAACCTGGGACCGTCGCAGAGCCCGGATGGCCGGTTCGTGGCGTTCTTCACGTCGCGCACGAACCTCTTCGGCATCGACCTCGTGCTCGCCGACGCCGCCACCGGGCGCATCGTGCGCCAGCTCGCGGGCCCGCAGAGCGACGGCCACTTCGACGCCATCAGCTTCATCAACTCGTCCGGTGACTACTCGCCGGACGGGACGCGCTTTGCCTTCGTCGTGTACGCCAACGGCGACAACCAGATCACGCTGCTCAACGCGGCGAACGGCGACGTCATCCGGCGTTTCCAGCCCGAGGGAATTGGCGCGATCTACAACGTGGCGTGGCACCCGAACGGCCGTCAGCTCGTGTTCACGGGCAGCAAGGGCGGCGTGAGCGACCTGTACCTCGTGAACGACGACGGCTCGCAGCTGCGGCAGCTCACGAACGACAAGCACGCCGACCTGCAGCCCGTCGTTTCGCCGGACGGGCGGACGATCGCCTTCGCCACGGACCGCCATCCCGACACGAGCTTCGAGCGCCTGACGTTCGGGGACCTCCAGCTCGCGACGCTCGACGTCGCCACCGGGGCCGTCACCGTCCACACCGCGTTCCCCTCGGGGAAGCACATCAACCCGCAGTTCTCGCCGGACGGCACCTCGCTCTACTTCATCTCCGACCAGGACGGGGTGCCGGACGTGTACCGCATGGACCTCGGCACCAGCCAGATCTACCGGCTCACCCGCGTGTCCACCGGCATCAGCGGCATCTCGCACCTGTCGCCGGCGCTGAGCGTGGCGCGCGGCACCGGCACCGTGATGTTCACGGTGTTCCGGAACCAGGGACAGGAGATCGTCGCGCTGGATCCATCGCGGCTCGCGGGCGAGCCGGTGGACCTGGGCGCGCCGCGCGTCGCGAGCGCGGCGGTGCTGCCACCCGGCGACGTCGCCGGCCAGATGACGGTGGCGGCATACCTCGCGGATCCGAACACCGGGCTCGTCTCGGGCGCGGACTTCCGCATCGTGCCCTACAAGTCGTCGTTCGCCCTCGACGCCCTTGGCCAGCCGCAGATCGGCGTCACGACGGGCGGTCCGTTCGGCACCGGCCTCGCAGGCGGCATCGCCGCGCTCTTCGGCGACCAGCTCGGCGACCAGATGATCTATGCCGTGGCGCAGGTGAACGGCACGGTGAAGGACTTCGGCGGCGGCGTCCAGTACCTGAACCTGAAGAGGCGGTGGAACTGGGGCGCCGCGCTCTCCCACATGCCCATCCCGAGCTACGGCTACGGGATTGACGGCGGAACTCCGAGCTGTCCGGGGATCTGCGAGTACCAGCTGATCCAGCGGGTGTTCGTGGACCAGGCACAGCTCAGCACGCAGTATCCGTTCAGCCAGACGCGGCGCTTCGAGCTCGGGCTGAGCGCCACCCGGCTCGCCTTCGACCAGCAACTCGACAGCATTGCGTACACCTCGGGGGGCGTCCCCATCTCGCAGGGCAGCTCATCTGCGGCGCTGTTCGACCCGCTGTTCTTTGCTCAGGGCAGCGCCGCCTTCGTGGGCGACAACTCCTTCTCGGCGTACACCAGCCCGATCTCGGGCACGCGCTACCGGTTCGAGGTCGGGCCCACGATGGGCAGCGTGGTGTTCACCACGGGCCTGGGGGACTACCGCCGGTACTTCTTCAAGCGGCCGCTGACGCTCGCCTTCCGCGGGATGCACTACGGCCGCTACGGGAAGGACAGCGACAACTACGAGCAGATCTCGCCACTCTTCCTCGGCGAGGAAACGCTGATCCGCGGGTATCGCTGGCTGGACACGCAGGAATGTTTCGCGGAGGCCACGACGAATGGCACGTGCCCCACGATCGAGCGCCTCCTCGGGAGCCGCGTGGCGGTGTTCAACGCCGAGCTGCGCATCCCCGTGTTGGGGGGGCCGCAGTTCGGGCTCCTGAACTTCCCGTACGTGCCGCTCGAGGTGTCACCGTTCTTCGACGCGGGCCTGGCGTGGACCTCGGACCAGGCGCCGGACCTCCAATTCTCGCGCGTCGCCACCAACCCAACCCCGTCGTGCGCGGCGTCCGCGTCGCCGTTCTTCTTCTATCCCTGCGCGCAGCGGGTTCCGGTCTTCAGCACCGGGGTGTCGTTCCGGATGAACCTGCTGGGCTACATGATCATCGAGACCTACGTGGCCAAGCCGTTCCAGCGCTCGACGAAGAACTGGGTGTGGGGGCTGCAGCTGGCGCCGGGCTGGTAAGAGGAGGTTCTCGGCGGCGGCCGTGAGGGCGACTGACGGCCGCCGGTCGGTTCTCGGTACTCGGCACAGCACAGGATCGCCGAGAACCGTCCGGCCGTTGTGAGTCTGCATCACAACGGCCGCCGAGTACCGATTACGGCTTCAACCCGTGAATCGCCCGGTACATCTCCACGTTGCGCATGACGATGCGCACGTAGTCGCGGGTCTCGACGAACGGGATCCGCTCGATGAACACTTCCGGATCGGCGACCCCGGCGCGGCGCGACCAGCGGGTGACGCGTGAGCCGCCGGCGTTGTAGGCGGCGAGCGCGCGTGGCAGGTTGTTGTACTGCGACAGCGCCGCGCGCAGGTGCGCCGTTCCGAGCTCGAGGCTGACGTCGGGGTCGAAGAGCAGCGCGGCATCCCAGACCGGGTAGCCCTTCGACCGGGCGATGGCCTCCCCCACCGGTGGCATGATCTGCATGAGCCCGCGCGCGCCGGCCCGTGAAAGCGCCCGGGGCTGCCAGCTCGACTCCTGTCGGATCACCGCCGCGACCAGCGCCGGATCGAGATTGTTCTGGCGGGCGCGCGCCACGAGCTCCACCTCGTGGAACACCGGGTAGACGAGCCGGTAACCGCGCTCGTCGTACCGCCCGCCGGAATCGCGGGTCTCGCGCGCCAGGGTGACCACGCGCCATCCCAGCCGCAGCGCGCGCGTGGCTTCGCCGCGCTCCAGGTGCGCCGCGCCCACCGCGAGCGCGACGGAGGGGTCGTTCCCCGCGGCCCGCTCGAGCGCGTCGTACTCGTGGCGGTCC
>Ga0307505_10000991_pt1 | contig 25940 bp, 18 predicted proteins | sample 23_S_MG_FD_202183 | JGI IMG/M metagenome (GOLD analysis project Ga0307505, IMG submission 202183) | Soil microbial communities from Populus trichocarpa stands in riparian zone in the Pacific Northwest, United States - 23_S | ecosystem: Environmental > Terrestrial > Soil > Riparian zone > Trees... | reverse complement strand
CCACGGGCCTGTTCGGCGCCGGGCGCGTGTCGAAGCACCACGCGCGGATACAGGCGTACGGGACCGTCGACGAAACGAACGCGGCCGTGGGGCTGGCGCGGTCGCTACTGGGCGGCGCCGGCCTGCCCGCGGCCGACGCCCGGCGCGCCGACGTGCTGCTCGGACGGATCCAGGAGGAGCTCTTCGTGCTCGGCGGCGACCTGGGGGCCCCCGGCGAGACGTCCTACCCTGTCCCGCGCATCGGGGAGGAGCATGGGCTAGCACTCGAGGGGGAGATCGATGCGCTGGAGGACGACCTGGAGCCGCTCCGCAACTTCGTCCTCCCAGCGGGCACGCCGGCCTCGGCGGCGTTGCACGTCGCGCGGACCGTATCGAGGCGTGCCGAGCGCGAGGCGTGGGCGCTGGCAGGCGCGGAGGACGTATCCCGCCCCGCCCTCGTGTACCTGAACCGGCTGTCGGACCTGCTGTTCGCGCTCGCACGCTGGGCGAACGCTCGCGCCGGCGTAGCCGACGTGCCGTGGGTGCCCGTGCAGCGGGGCGGCTCCGACTGACGGTGGCACGGCCCCGCCGAGACGAACGCGCGGCGCGCCGGCGCGCTGGTGCGCCTACCGCAGCGAAACCGGTGCCGGCCGAAGTGCCTCTTTCCGCGGGCCGGCGGGCCGCGTTCACTGTCGGCATGTTGCTGGTGCCGGTCGTGTTCTTCGTGCTCCTCGAAGGCGGTCTTCGCCTGTTCGGCTATGGTGCGGACTACCCGCTGTTCGGGGAGGTCGAGGGCTTCGAGGGCCTGATGGTGCAGAACCGCGACGTGGCGCGGCGCTACTTCGTGCACCAAGAGAACGTCCCCAACGCCAACGCCGATTACTTCGCCCGGGCGAAGCCCGCCGGCGCACTGCGGGTGGTGGCGCTTGGCGAGTCGTCGACGGCCGGATTCCCCTTCTACTGGGGCGCGGCCTTTCCCCGCATCCTTGGCAACCGCCTCCGCGCCGCGTACCCCGACCGCGAGGTCGAGGTCGTGAACACGGCCATGGCGGCGATCAACTCGTACACCCTCCTCGACTTGGCCGACGAGGTGATTGCGATCGAACCCGACGCGGTCGTCGTCTACGCCGGCCACAACGAGTACTACGGCGCGTTGGGGGCCGCGTCCACCGAGACGCTTGGCAGGAACCCTGGCATCGTGCGGGCCTTCCTGGCGTTGCGACACTTCCGAACGGTGCAATGGCTGAGGAACGTCGCGGGCTCGCTGCAGCGCGCCGGCGCCGGCGAAGCCCGCTCCGATGGCACGCTGATGGCCCGGATGATCGGCGAGCAGAGCGTGCCTATGGGAGGCGAAACGTTCCGCGCCGGCCGTCGCCAGTTCCGCGAGAACACCGACAGGTTGCTGGCGCGACTCCGCGAGGCCGGCGTACCCGTCTACGTCGGCACCCTGGCCTCTAATGAACGCGACCAGCGGCCCTTCGCGACGGTACTGGGAGCCGACAGCACCGCGTGGCGCGACGCGATGCGGGCCGGCGCGACGGCCGCCGCGGCCGGCGACTCCGCTGCCGCACTGGAGGCCTACGCGCGGGCCGTCCGACTCGACCCCGGTGCCGCGGAAGCGCACTACATGCACGGCCGCTTCCTGCTCTCCGCCGGCCGCGCCGGCGCCGCCCGCGCCGCACTGCTCCGGGCCAAGGACCTCGACGCGCTGCGATTCCGCGCCCCGGAGGTGTTCAACGCGGACCTGCGAGCCAGCGCCTCGCGGCACGGAGCCCGCGTTGTGGACGTCCAGCAGGCTCTGCGCAGTGGCTCGCCCGACGGCATCATCGGGCGGGAGATGATGATGGAACACCTGCACCCGAACCTGGACGGGTACACGCGCATAGCCGACGCGTTCTTCGACGCGATCGCTGCCGACGGCGTGGCTGGCACACCGCGGCCGACGGCCGACGGCGCTGCGAACCGCATCGTGAGCCCCCTTGACTCGCTGGTCGGCTACCTGCGCCTCGACGCGTTGACGCGCACGTGGCCCTTCCGCCGAGGCGAAGAGCAGCCGCTCCGCGCCGGCGCGGAGCCGGCGCTGCTCGATCTCGCCCGGGGCTACTACGAGGACCGTCTCCAGTGGCAGGAGGCGACATTCCGCCTCGCCGCGCACTTCGAGGGCGCCGGCCGCTTCGAGCGCGCCCTGCTCTGCCGACGCGCGCTCGTGCAGGCGTACCCGTTTATAGCGCAGCACCTGGTGGCGCTCGGCAGCCTCCAGATGCGTATGGCGCAGGAGCGATCGCGCCCGGAGCTGTTCGCCGAGGCCGAGGCGACGTTCCGCGAGGCCAGGGCGCGGGACCCGCGCGACGCCGCGGCCGCGAGTATGCTCGGCGCGTTGCTTCTGAACAGGCGCGCTGCGGAGGAGGCAGTACCGCATCTGGAGTCCGCCACTACGCTGGCGCCGCGCGACGTCCAGGCACTCTACAATCTCGCGGGCGCCTACGCCCTCATCGGTCGCGCCGATGACGCGCGCGCGGCCGGCCGGCGCGTGCTCGCCATCGAGCCCGGACACGCCGGCGCGACAGCGCTCCTCGGCTCCTTGTTGGGCCGCCCGTAGTGCGGCTCGGGTCGACGCCGCCTGATTTCCACGGCAGCGTTGACTAGTTGGCGGCTAACTAGTATCGTAGCGAGGTGATCCTGCCGGCACGGCGCCGGCCATGGGTCAGGCCGCACTCGCGGCACCGTCCACATTCCCACACGGCCACGGCGGCCTTTTTCCCCCTCCACGAAATGCAGCTCACGCTACCCACCGCCCTCAAGGGGGCCCTGGCGTTCGCGCTTGCCGCCGCCATGGCGCCGGCCGCACTCGCGCAGAGCGTCACCAGGGTCGACGGCACGACGCACGCCGGCAGCCCATCCGAGACCGGCACCGCGCCGGGCACCGTCCACCATATCGGCGGAGCGATCACCATCACGCAGTCGGCCTCACAGACGATCGAGGCACTCGGGTCCGTCTCGTGTAACGCCGGCGGACTGCACACGGACAACTCCTACCTGCGCGTATTCGACCTGGCCACGCACGGCATCACCGAGGACTTCGACATCACCTCCGTCGAGACGGGAGTGGAGCAGGCCGTCGGCAACACGGGCTCGCAGCCCATCGAGTGGAAGTTCTTCGTGCTCACCAACCCGGCGGGCACCATCACTCGGGGCAACTTCACGCCGATCGGCACCCTCGCGACGACGGTCCCCGACATGTCGCTGGCGCTGCACGCGTCCGCGATCACCGGTGTAACGGCCCCCGCGGGCTCGAGGCTCGTCGTCGAGCTGTTCACGCCGAACGGCCAGACCGCGATCAACAGCTTTTTCCTGGGTGCGAACGCAGCGGGCCAGACCGGCCCGACCTACCTCGAGGCGGCCGACTGCGGCGTAACCGCGCCCACGCCGACCGGCTCGATCGGCTTTCCGAACATGCACTGGGTGCTGAACGTCACCGGTGAGACCGGCGGCGGCGGTGGCCCGGTCGTCTTCCCCTCGACCGACACGCCGATCGCGATCCCGGACGGTACCCCCGCCGGCACCAACAGCGTGATCAACGTCCCCAGCACGTTGATGATCGACGACCTGGACATCGGTTTCACTGTCACCCACCCGTGGGCCGGTGACGTGCGCGCCACGCTGAACCATGGCGCCACGACCATCGCCATCTTCGATCGCCCGGGCGTCCCCGCTACCACCTTCGGTTGCAACGGCGACAACCCTGACATCATCCTCGACGACGAGGGGACCGACGGCGCTGTCGAGACGTCCTGCGTCAACGACCCGGGTCCTGCCTACACGCCCGGTGGGCGCTACGTGCCCAACGAGTTGCTCACGACGTTCGACGGCATAGACGCCATGGGCGACTGGACGCTCAACATCAGCGACAACGCGCTTCCGGACCCCGGCACGCTGGACTCATGGTCGCTCATGATTACCGAGGCCCCTGGCGGGCCGATTGTCAACACGTACCCGTCGACTGGTGGCCCCTTCCCGGTGCTTGACGGCAGCGGCAGCGATGTCCCCGGTCCGCCCACGACGAACACGATCACCGTTCCGGCGAGCCCGAACATTGTGCTGGACGTGGACTTCGCGTTCGTGATGACGCACACTTTCATCGGCGACCTGATCGCATCGGTCGAGCACGATGCGACCTCGGTGACGTTCCTGGACCGTCCGGGCCGCACCACGACCGGCTTCGGCTGCGGCGGTGACAACCCCAACGTCGTTGCCGATGACGAAGGAACCGACGGGGCTCTCGAGACGAGCTGCACCGCTGCCAACCCGGGCTACCCGGTCATCGGCGGGCACTACACGCCCAACAACCCGCTGACCGCGTTCGACGGAGCCGACGTTGAAGGTGACTGGACGATCACGATCACCGACAACGCCGGTGGCGACACCGGTTCGCTCACGTCGTGGGCGCTCATCATCACGGAGATCAACCCCACCGCAAGCCCCGGTGACCCGACGGCTTCGGAGGCGAGCCTCCGCGCGCTGCCGAACCCGATGACCAGCGCAGGCACGGTGGAGCTCACCGTCGGGACGTCGCAGGATGTCCGCGTTGCGGTGTATGACATGCTCGGCCGCGAGGTGATGGTCATCTTCGACGGGACTGTCGCGGCCTCGCAGCGCGCGCTGATCAGCGTCGCCGCCGGCCGCCTCGACGCCGGCGTCTACGTGATCCGCGCCACCGGCGAGGACTTCACGGCGATCCAGCGGGTGACTATCGTCCGCTGATAGGACCAGCGCCGGCAACCCGGCGCAACGCTTCCGGCGCCCCCGGTCCATCACGGACCGGGGGCGCTCTTGTGCTGTGCCGGGCGCCGCAAGTGCCCGCTACGCCTACGGCGTCTTCTTCCTCCCGCGCGTCGGCGGCGCCGGCGCCGGCGCCACGGTGAGGTCGACTCGCGCCTCTGCGCGGCCGCGCCGGAACTCGACGACGTAGGCGCCGGGGCGCAGGTAGTACCGGCCCGTTGCCTCTCCGGGACGATGGTCGTTGTCCCGCGCGCGGTCTGTAGTCAGGTTGTAGCGCACGAGATTCAGCCCGTGTCGGGCCTCGTCGCTGAGCGTCGCCCATGTGCGCCGGCGCTCGTCGCGTATGCGGATCGTCACCTCCCCTACGTCGTCGGACCAGTACGCCAGCGTGACGGCCGGCTCGCGGGCCTCTCCCCAGGTCCAGCCGTTAGAGCCCCAGTCCTCGTCGTATGTGAGCGAGTCGACGGGGAAGGCGTGCAGGGCGCGCGCGAACGTCCGGCGTCATCGCGCGCAACAGGCCGATGTCGGCGATCCAGATGGACCGGCCGTGCGTGCCCACTGCGAGGTCGGCTTCGCGGTCCTGGATTGCGAGGTCGTGTACCGGAGCCGCCGGCAATCGCGCGGCGCCGGTCGTGTCCGCGGTGCGTCCGTCGAACGCCATGAAGTGCCGACCGTCGTCGAAGGAGACGTAGAGCCCGTGGTCGGTCCCGACGTACAGGAGGCCCTCCGTCTCGGGGTCCTCGCGGACGACGTTGATCGGTTCCGGCGGTAGGTCCTCCCCGATCCTCGTCCAGTTCGCTCCGAAGTCGTACGTACGGAACAACATTGCCTCGAAGTGATCCCAGCGATAGCCGCTCAACGCGACGTACGCGCGCTCCTCCGCGTGGTGACCCGGTTCGACCCTGCTTACCCAGTAATCGGCCGGGAGGCCGTCGCTCGCGTCGGTCCAGCTGACGCCGCCATCTCGCGTGACGTGGACGGGGCCGTCGTCGCTCCCAGCCCATATAAGGCCGAAGCGCCGCCTGCTCTCGGACAGCGAGGTGAGCGTGCCGTAGGGCACGTCGCCTGCGCGACTTCCGCCGGTCAGATCGGGGGAAATGGCCTCCCATTCGTTTCCGCCATCGAGCGACCTGTGCACACGCGACGACCCGAGGTAGAGCACGTCCGGTAGGTGACGCGAAAGGTGCACCGGAGTTTGCCAGTGCGGAATGGGACGTCGGACACCAGTTAGGCCTCCTGCAGGGCGCGCCGCCGCTCGAGCCCGGCGAGGCGCTCGGCGGCCGGCGTCGGCGCCGGCTGCGCGGCTGCGACCGTGGCCCACAGCACGAGCGACGGAGTGAACGGAAAACGCGCGAACGTTCGGGGGTGCATCGGCGTCAGACGGGCGTCCGCCAAACTATCTCCCCCGATGTCCGCACCTGTCGCCTCGCGCCTGCTCGCCCCTTTCCGCCGGCGCGCGGAGGACACGGCCCGTAGCCCCGAGCGCGTGAAGTCGCTCGCCCGGCGCGCCGGCGACCGGATGAAGCGGCACAGCCGCGCGCTCCGCCCGCTGCGCGAGGACATGCCGGCGCTACTGCGGCTCGCGAAGGCGTGGGCCCGGCGTGACTACACCGCCCTACCCTGGCGCGCCGCCGTCGGCATCGTGGCCGGCCTTCTCTACTTCGTGTCGCCGCTCGACGCGGTGCCCGACTTCCTACCCTTCCTTGGCTTCATCGACGACGCGGCCGTCCTCGGCTTCATCCTGCGCGCGATGGAGAAGGACGTGCACGCCTTCCGCGAGTGGGAGGAGGCTCGGGCGTAGGGAGGCGAGGGATTCGAGAGCCTGCCCTGCACAGCCTGCCCTGAGCGAAGCCGGAGGGGAGGCGTGGAGAGTTGCGAGTCCGGATTCAGTCGCTGATCACTGGATCGCCGGATCGCCCGATTCCTCCGCTAGCTTCTTAGCACAACCGCCTCCGCCAACTCCAATGCGCAAAGCGCTTCTCCTCGCCGTCCTGCTAATTGTCGCGCCGGCCGCCACGGCCCAGATCGACACCGCAGCCGTCTCCTTCCTGCTGCTCGAGACGTCGGAGCGTGGTGCCGTGATGGACCATGCGCGGCGCGTGACGGATGTTAACGGCCCGCGCCTGACGGGCTCGCCGGCGCTGGACCGCGCGGCCGCGTGGGCGGTCGAACAGTTCCGCGAGTGGGGCCTCGACGCCGAGCTCGAGCCCTGGGGCCCGTTCGGTCGCGGCTGGAGCGTCGAGCGGTCTGCCGTCACCGCGCACGTCCGCGGTGGCGCCGTCGCCGACCATCAGCTACCGCTGATCGCGATCGCGAAGGCGTGGAGCCCCGGCGTGGAGGTCAACGGTGCCGAGGTGGTGCGCGTCGAAGCCGACAACGACGCCGAACTGGAGCGCTACCGCGGGCGGCTCCGCGGGCGCGTCGTGCTCGCCGCACCGATCGCCGAGATCGACCTCGGGATGGAGGCGCTGGCGCATCGCCATGACGCGGCCTCGCTGCTCGAGTTGGCCAACCGCGCAGTGCCGGACGCCGCCGCCCCGACCCGCAGCTACAGCCCGGAGGTCCTCGAGCGCTATCGATTCGCGCAGCGGCGGCTTCAGTTCATCCTCTCGGAGGGAGCCGCCGCGATCCTTGAGCCTTCGAACACAACCGACGACGGCGCGCTGCGCGTGATGTCCGCGCAGGTGCCGGCGCCGGACGCCAGCCCCATGGACCGCAACCGCCCGACGCCCTGGCACGCCGGCGTGGAGACGGTGCCCCAGTTCGTCGTGCTCCCGGTGCACTACAACCGCCTCATGCGCCTCCTCGACCAGGGCCAACGCGTGACGCTCGACGTCGACCTCGCCGTCCAGTGGCACGACGACAACCCCATGGAAGCAAACGTCATCGCCGAGATCACTGGGACAGACCCCGCGCTGCGCGACCAGGTGGTGATGGTCGGCGCGCACCTCGACTCGTGGCACTCCGGCACCGGCGCGACGGACAACGCGGCCGGCGTTTCGGTCGTGATGGAGGCCGCGCGGGCGTTGAAGGCGCTATACGATGGCCGGGGCGCCGGCCCGCGCCGGACGATCCGGTTTGCGCTGTGGACGGGCGAAGAGCAAGGCCTCTTCGGCTCGCTCGCGCATGTCAACGCCCGTTACGCCGCGATTCCCGGATACGGCCAGCCGACCACCGCTCTCGGTCCGGAGCACGATGACTTTCAGGCGTACTTCAACCTGGACAACGGCACCGGCCGCATCCGCGGCATCTACGCGCAGGGCAACGCGGAGGCGGCGCCGATCTTCCGGCGCTGGCTGGGCGCGATCGACGATTCTACCGCGCAGACGATCACGCTGGCAAACACCGGCGGCACCGACCACCTCGGCTTCGACCAGGCCGGCCTCCCCGGCTTCCAGTTCATCCAGGACCCGATCGCTTACGGCACGCAGACCTGGCACACCCACCTCGACACGTTCGACCACCTCTCCCCGGAAGATCTGGCCCAGGCGTCGGGCATCATGGCCATCTTCGCCCACTCCGCCGCGCAGCTCGACGACCGCTTCCCCCGGAAGCCGCTGCGTATTGCCGACGAAATTGGCGCCAGGTAGGTGGCGATGTGTGGAAGGTGTGGACGTGCGGAGGGCGTGAACATCGGAAGCCAATGGGAATGGGTAGCCGCTTCTCCGAATCGCTGAATCGCTGAATCACCAGATTCCGCCCACCCCCCATACCTTCATACCTTCACAGGTCCACACTCCACACGCCGCGCCGATGTCCTTCTTCGATCGCCTCCGCGGGGAGCTCATCGACATCGTCGAGTGGACCGGCGGGGACGCCGAGGTGCTCGTCCACAAGTTCGAGCGTTACGGCAACGAGATAAAGACGGGAGCGAAGCTGGTGGTGCGCGAGGGCCAGCAGGCCGTGTTCGTCAACGAGGGGCAGGTTGCGGATGTCTTCCCGCCGGGGACGTACACGCTGGAAACGGCGAACCTGCCTATCCTGTCTACCCTCCAGGGGTGGAAGCACGGCTTCGCGAGCCCGTTCAAGGCGGAGGTCTACTTCGTGGTCACGCGGCAGTTCACGGACAGGAAGTGGGGCACCAAGAACCCGGTGATGTTGCGCGACCCGGAGTTCGGCCCTATCCGCCTGCGCGCATTCGGTTCATACGCCTTCCGGGTCTCCGATCCCACCGAGCTGGTCCGCCAGGTGACCGGGTCCGACAGCCACTTCGTGGCCGAGGGCATCACCGATCAGCTGCGGAACGTCATCGTCTCGCGCCTGCCGGACGTCATCGCGGAGCGGAAGCTCGCGGCGCTCAACCTGGCGGCCAACTACGACGAGATCGGTGTGTTCGTCCTCGAGCGCGTGGCGGGCGAGTTCAAGGCGTTCGGCATCGAGCTCACGAGCCTGCTCATCGAGAACGTGTCGCTCCCGCCGGAGGTCGAGGCGGTGCTCGACAAGCGGACAAGCATGGGCATCGTGGGCGACCTGAACGCGTACTCGCAGTTTCAGGCCGCACAGGCCATGGAGAAGGCCGCCGAGAACCCGGGCGGCGCGGCCGCCGGTGGCATCGGCATGGGGATGGGCTTCGGCATGGCGCAGCAGATGGCGCAGCAGATGGGCGCAGGCGCCGGCGCGCCGCCGCCGCCGCCGCCTGCCGCCGCAACGTTCCACGTGGCCGACGCCGGCACCACGCGCGGTCCGTACGACCTGCAGACGCTGAAGCAGCAGGCGCAGGGCGGCGGGCTCACGCGGCACACCATGGTGTGGACGCAGGGGATGGACGGGTGGAAGCCGGCCGGCGACGTCGAGGCGCTCCGCGAGGTGTTCGCCGCCGTGCCGCCCCCGCCTCCGCCGCCCGCGCCCGCCGCGAGCCGACCTCCGCGCCGCCAGGTCGGAAGTGGCCTCCCCTCCCCCGCTCGCCGAGGCCGGCGCGGCGCGCCACTATCCGTGTCTCACGTGCGGCGCGGACCTGGTCTTCCGGCCCGGATCGGACCACCTGTTGTGCCCCTACTGCGGCGCGGAGAACGAGATCGAGCGCGCCGGCACCGACGTCCGAGAGCTCGACTACCACGCCCAGCTCGCCGCTCTCTCGGGGGCGTCCGAGACCGTCGAGGTCCTCACGGCGAAGTGCGTCAACTGCGCTGCCGAGACCACGTTGCGCGCCAACGAAACCGCCGCGGCCTGCGCCTTCTGCGGTGCGCCGCTCAGTGTGCAGGCGCATTCCACGCGGCTCATCAAGCCGCACGCACTGCTGCCCTTCACGCTCGATGAGCGCCAGGCACGCGACGCGTTTCGGAAGTGGCTTCATGGGCTCTGGTTCGCGCCGAACGAGGTCCGCCGCATCGCGAACGGCCCGGGCCCCATGGCCGGCGTGTACGTCCCGCACTGGACGTACGACGCCAGCACGACCACGCGCTACACAGGGCAGCGCGGAGTGTGGTACTACACCACCGAGACCTACACCACGAGCGAGAACGGCAGGCCCGTGACCCGCACACGCCAGGTACGGCACACGGCCTGGCACCACGCGCAGGGCACCGTCTACGTCGCGTTCGACGACGTGATCGTCCCGGGCAGCGACACGCTGCCGGCGGAGTACCGCCCAACCGTGTCGACCGAAGACCTCCGGGCGCTCGTGCCGTTCAACGAGGCGTACCTGGCGGGCTTCCGCGCGGAGGCCTACGCCGTGGGCCTGGAGCAGGGCTTTCAGGCCGCGTGCGGGCTGATGCAGCCCACGATCGACAATCATATCCGACGCGACATTGGTGGCGACGAGCAGCGCATCGGCTCGAAGGCCACGGACTACGCGGACGTGACCTTCAAGCACCTCCTGCTCCCGCTCTGGATCAGCGTCTTCCAGTACCGCGATCGCGCGTTTCGCTTCACAGTGGACGCGCGCACCGGCGTCGTGCACGGAGAGCGGCCGTGGAGCAAAGTCAAGATCGCCGTGGCCATCATCGCCGCCCTCGTGCTGGTCGCGGTGATTGCTATCGTGGCGAACGCGTCGAGCTGAGGGGCGGAATCCGTCCGCGCCGGCGTGACAATCGCCGGTCGCGCCGGCGGGCCGCGATACGAGACGGGTCGCGGGGCGCGTTCGGGCAGCGTGCGACACCCTCAACGCCACGCCATGCCCCTCCTCATCGCCTCCCTGGCGGCACTGCTCCTCGCCGCGCCGGCCGCGCTCTCCCTACACGCGCCGGCGTTGTCCGGCATCCTCGCCGGCCGCGTCACCGACGCCGACACCGACGAGTTCCTAGCCGGCGTACGCGTGTCGCTCGCCGGAACGCGCTTCGGCGCCGTAACCGATTCCCGCGGACGGTACCGCATCGTCGCGCCGGCCGGCGCCTACCGCGTCGAGGCGCGCCTCGATGGATATGCCGTCCGCGCGTACGACGACGTCGAGGTCGCCGACGGCGAGACTCTGACGCTCGACTTCAGCCTGGACGGAGACTATCCGCGCGAGCGGGATGAGATCGCGCGCCCGCGCCCGGATCGCAGCGGGCCGCCCCCGGCGGGGCCTCCGGCTCCCGGCGCGCTCTCCGGCGCCGGCGACGCGGGCGGTGTGCGCCACCACGAGGCCGAGGGGGCCGACGGGCGCGCCGGCACCGCAGGCGGCCCCGGTCGCGCAGGCCTGCTCACCGCCGGCGACGTCGACGACCACCTCAACTGGGACTACTTCCTGCGGTACCTGCGGCGCGCCCTCCGTCGGGGCGACCAGGCCCTACCGGCGCTGGACCTCTCAGATCGAATTTCGATCCTCTTCCGCGACCGCACGGGACAGGCGGCGTCCAACGCGCGCGTGAGGATCACGCCCGCCGGCCAGCGCGGCCGCACGCTGGAGGTGATCGCCGGGACCGACGGTCGACTGCACGTCTATCCGGCGCGCGATCTCGGCCGCGGCGTCCGGCAGGTGCGCCTCCAGGTTTACCCCCCGTCCGGCGGCGCGCCCCACACACATACGGTCGACCTGGCGCGGGCTTCTTCTGGCGAGCCGATCACCGTCCGCGTGCCGGCGCGAGCCGCGCTTCCGGCGGCGCTCGACCTCGCGATCGTCCTCGACGTCACCGGCAGCATGAGCGACGAGCACCGCTACCTGACGGACGAGTTCGAGTCGATCGTCGCCCGCGTGCGCCGGCGCTACCCGCAGGTGGACCTCCGCTTTGGCCTGGTGGTCTACCGCGACCGCGGCGACGAGTTCGTCGTGCGCTCGTTCGACTTCACGTCGTCCGTGCGCGAGATGCAGCGCCGGCTGGCCGCTCAGCGAGCGACGGGCGGCGGCGACTACCCGGAGGCGCTCGACGAGGCTCTCGGCGCCGGGCTTGCGCTGCAGTGGCGCGGCGGCAACACGGCGCGCGTCCTGTTCCTCGTCGCCGACGCGCCCCCGCACGACGGGCGCTACGAGGCCGCGCTGCGCCACGTCGACGCCGCCCGCCAGGCCGGCGTGCGCATCTACCCCGTCGCCGCCAGCGGCGTCGGCGACGGGGCCGAGTACCTGATGCGCACGGCGGCCGCGCTCACGCAGGGCCGGCACCTGTTCCTCACCGACGACTCAGGCATCGGCCGTCCGCACCAGGAGCCTTCGGTACCCTGCTTCGCGGTGACGAGTCTCGACCACCAGCTGGTCCGCGTGATCGAGGGCGAACTCGCCGGCCGGCGCGTAGAGATCGATGGTCAGGACCTGGTGCGTACCGTCGGGCGCTACGATCGAGGCGTGTGCCGCGACCAGCCTGTGACGTATGCACCGGACGGGCAATGGTAGACCCGACGAGTCGGGGTATCGGGGTATAGGGGTTGTAGCGGATCCGGCGATTCAGCGATTCAGCGGATATGCGAGTCGCGGAATCGGGTACTCTCCCTCGGTGGCGCCCAGAGCCCACACTTCCGCATACACTCCCACACCCTCCTTGCGCATTCTCATCACCATGACCGGCTCCTGGGGTACGGGGAGCGGGACCGTCGTAGAGGCCCTGGTCGACGGGTTCGCTGCGCGGGGGCACGAGGTGGCGGTCCTCTACCCGGAGAACACCGGCGCGCCGGCGGAGGCGGCGCCGCGCGCGCCTGCCGCCCGGCACGAGGTGTGGCAGTTCCCCATCGTCGAGGCCGGCGTGGAGCTTCCGTGCTTCCCGTTGATGATCCCGGATCCCAACCCCCGCGCGCCGGAGGGGGCGTGGACCTACGCGGCTCTCTCCGATGCGCAGCGCGATCTCTTCATCCGCAGCTTCCAGCGGTGCCTGGCGGACGTCGTGCGGGACTTCCGGCCCGACGTCATCGAGTGCCAGCACGTGTGGCTGATGCCCGCCGCCGTCGCCAGGCTCGGCCTGCCTTACGCTGCCGCGAGCCATCACTCGGATCAGATGGCGTTCGCTCAGGATGCTGCCACGCGGCCGTACGCCGTGGAGGCAGCGTTAGGCGCCTGGGCCATTTTCTCCCTGATGGACGGCAACCGTCGCGAAGTGATCGACCAGACCGGGGTAAATCCGGAGCACGTGGTCGTCATGGGGAACGGTTACGACCGCGACGTTTTCAGGCCAGCAACCGTCGATCGACGCGCGCTGTTTGAATTGCACGCGCTCCAGATCGGCGACGACGTTCCGGTGGTCACGTTCGCCGGGAAGCTGTCGCGAACGAAGGGGATCGACGTGCTACTCCAGGCAAACGGGATTCTCCGGTCGCGAATGGAGGTGCCGCCGGCCTTCGTGGTTTTCGGGTCCGGCCGGCTCGAGTCGGCGCTGGACCCGGCGCTCGATGGCGCCGGCGCGTACGTCCGCGACGGTTGCCATTTCCTCGGCCACGTCGCCTACGATGTGGTCCGCGACTTCCACAACGTCGCCCGGTGTTCCGTGATGCCCTCCCGGACGGAGGGGTTCGGGCTGGCCGCGCTAGAGGCGATGGGATGCGGGCTCCCCGTGGTCGTGACGCGCCTCGGCGGGCCGGACACCTACTCGGTCGGCCCCGTCGTCGCGCCCGAGGACCCGGCGGCGCTGGCCGACGCGATCCAGTCGCTCGTGGAGATGGACGACGACGTGCACGCGCGGCTCTGTGACGCGGCCCTCGCCGCCGCGAGGACGTTCTCGTGGGACGAGATCGTCGAGAAGCGGCTGGTCCACTACGCCGAGGTCCCGCCGATGCCTGTGCTCGCCTGACACCTTTTCCCGGATTGTCCGCCCGATCCCTGCTGCCGAGACGAGCCCGCTCCGTCACCCCGTCGTCCGCCCCGACCGGCCCGCCGCTGCGCTCGTCTACCCCGACGACGACCATCCGGCCGCCCTCCACGCCGGCGCCTTCGACGAGGCCGGCCGGCTCGTCGGCATCGCCACGCTCCACCCCGAGCCGCCGGCGGAGGCGCACCGAGTCGACATCGAGCCGATCGGCCCACACTGCGTGATTGGCCGGGCCGTGTAGCCCGCTCCGAGACTGCCCCCGGGGCCGGGCTGCCCCCCGGACCGCACAGCCTCGGCGGCGTCTCGCCGGCGGGTGGCGGGTGCGCCTGGGTGAGCGATTCATCCAATACAGGAGAGAGCTCCGGCGTCTTTTTTGGCGGGTCGCCTCCACCCCGTCGCATGCCGTCGCTCAGCAACATCCTCGTCCTCGCCGCGCTCGCCCTGGGTGCGCTGGCTCCGCCGGCCCGTGCGCAGGCGCCCACGCACACCCTCGAGCCGCCCGACAACGGCGCCAGCCGCCTCTTCGGCATCGAGGTCGCGGCCGTGCCCGACAGCGACGGCGACGGCCTCGCGGACCTCCTCGTCGGAGCGTACAGCACGAGTGTGAACGGCGTCACCCGCGTCGGCCAGGCCCACCTCTACTCCGGAGCCACCGGCGCGCTCCTCCGCACGCTCGACTCCCCGAACCCCCGCCAAGATGGGCTTTTTGGCTTTTCGGTCGCCGGCGTGCCCGACGCCGACGGCGACGGCCGCGGCGACCTCGTCATCGGGGCCGTCCACGAACTCGTCGTGGGGATCAACCCCGGACGCGCCTACCTCTTCTCCGGCGCCACGGGCGCCCTACTGCGCTCGCTCACGTCCCCAAACGGCACCCTCCTCGGAGAGTTCGGCCACGCCGTCTCCGGCATTGCCGACGTCAACGGCGATGGGCGTGGCGACCTCCTCGTCGGAGCCAACCGGGAGAACGTCGGCAACGCATCGCAGTCGGGGCGGGCCTACGTGTTCTCGGGCGCGACGGGCACGCTCCTCCACACGCTCACCCGCCCGACGGCGCAGGCGAACGCCTACTTCGGGGCGGCGGTGGCGGGCGTACCCGACGCGGACGGCGACGCCGTGGGGGATCTCCTCGTGGGCGCGTTCTGGAACAGCGGGGCCTTCTCGCGGATGGGAGCGGCCTACCTCTTCTCCGGAGCGTCCGGCGCCCACCTCCACACGCTCACGTCGCCGAACCCCGAGCAAAACGGGTATCTCGGCTACTCGGTGGCCGGCCTGACCGACGTGAACGGCGACGGCCGGGGCGACCTCCTCGTCAGCGCGCAGGCGGAGGACGGGGGGGCGCCAGGCGCCGGACGCGCCTACGTCTTCTCCGGATCCGACGGCGCCCTTCTCCGAACGCTCCTCAGTCCAACCCCCGAGAACAGCGGCATCTTCAGCGAGTCCGTATCCGGGATTCCGGACGTGGATGGCGACGGCGTGGGCGACCTCCTCATCGGCGCCGCCCTGGAGAACGGCGGGCTGAGCGATGCCGGGCGCATCCACGTCTTCTCCGGGGCCTCCGGCGCCCACCTCGGCTCCCTGCAAAGCCCGAACCCGCGGACGGTCGAGCAGCTCGGCAACTTCGGCGACGCTGTGGCCGGCGTGCCCGACGTGAACGGCGATGGGCGGGGCGACCTCCTCATTGGAGCGCCTCGGGAAACCATCGGTACGGAACCGAGCGGGCGCACATACCTCTTCAGCGGCGACGCCATCGCGACGGACGCCGCGCCCGCCCCGGCCGGCGCCGCCTTCGCCCTCCGCGCCACGCCGAACCCTGCCCGCGTGGCGACGATGCTCGCGTTCACGCTCGACCAGCCCGGCCCCGTCCGCCTCACGCTCTACGACGCGCTCGGGCGCGAGGTCGCCGTGCTGCTCGACGGGGTGCACCGGGCGGGGCCGCACGAGGCCGCGCTCGACGCCTCGGCGCTGCGGCCGGGGCTCTATCTCGCGCGGTTGGAGGCGGACGGCCGCGCCGTCACGCGTCGCGTAACTGTCGCCCGGTGAGTGCTGACTCCTCCACCTCTCGTAGCCGCCATGACACTACTCCGCCTTCTCGCTCTGCTCGCGCTGACCGCCGCGGCCCCGGACGCGCATGCCCAGCTCCCACTGCTGCACGCAGTCGAGAGTCCGAATGCCGAAGCGGGGGGCAACCTCGGCACCTCTGTGGCCGGCGTGCCAGACGTGAATGGGGACGGGAAGGGCGACATCCTCGTCGGCGCGCCGGAGGAGAACAGCCTCATAAGGCCCGGGCTCGGCCGCGCATACGCCTTCAGTGGGTCGTCGGGACTGACGCTCGACACTCTCATCAGCCCGGGGGCTCAGAACAACGGCACGTTTGGCTACGCGGTGGCGGGGCTGCCCGACCTGAACGGGAACGGGCGGGGCGAGTACTTCATCGGAGCGCCGTTCGAGGTCTCCGGCGGCGCCGATTTCGCCGGACGGGCGTACGTGCTCAGCGGCATATCGGAGGTGGTCCTCTTCACGCTCGTCAGCCCGAGCCCCGAAGCCAGCGGCTTCTTCGGCCGTGCCGTGGCGGCCGTTCCCGACACCGACGGCGACGGCCGCCCGGACCTCCTCGTCGGGACGACTGAGAGCCCCGGGGGCGTCGGTTCCGCCGGGCGGGCGTACCTCTTCTCCGGGGCTACCGGAGGCCTCCTCCGCACGCTTTCCAGTCCGAATCCGACATCCAGCGGGCACTTCGGCGCCGCCGTCGCCGGGGTGCCGGACGTGGACGGGGACGGCCACGGTGACCTCCTCATCGGGGCCTTACGGGAAAACCCGGGCGGGATCAGCCTTGCCGGGCGGGCCTACCTCTTCTCCGGGGCCACGGGCACGCTCCTCCGCACGCTCGCCACCCCCAACGCAACGCAGACCGGCTACTTCGGGGCTGCCGTGGCTGGAGTGCCGGATGTGAACGGCGACGGGCGCGGCGACCTCCTGGTTGGGGCCCGCGGCGAGGCGCCCGGGGGCATCAGCAACGCCGGACGGGCGTATCTCTTCTCCGGGGCCACGGGCGTGCTCCTCCGCACGCTTACATCGCCGAACCCCGACGCTAACGGCTCCTTCGGCGACGCCGTCGCAGCGGTGCCCGATATCGACGGCAACAGCCTGGGCGACCTCTTCCTGGGAGCGCCGGGCGAAGACCCGGGGGGGCTCTTGTCCTCGGGCCGGGCGTACCTCTTCTCCGGCTCATCCGGCGTGCTCCTGCGAACCCTCACCAGCCCCAACCCCGAGTCCAACGGGCGCTTCGGCACCTCGGTGGCGGCCGTACCCGACGTCACCGGAGACGGGCGGGCCGACCTCCTGGTTGGGGCGGACACGGAGAGCGGGGGGGCCTCACAGGCGGGTCGGGCGTACCTGTTCAGCACGAGCACCATCGTCGCCGCCGAGCCGGAGACGGGCGAGGCCACCCTCACCCTCACCGCCGCGCCGAACCCGGCCACGACCTCGGCCACGCTCACATTCGCGCGCCGAGCGCCCGGGCCGGTGCGGCTGGCCGTCTATGACGTGCTCGGCCGCGAGTTCGCCGTGCTTCTTGACGGGGTGCGCCCGGCCGGCTCCCACGAGGCCACGTTCGGCGTCGAAACACTCCCGCCGGGCGTCTACCTCGTCCGTCTGGAGGCCGACGGAGCCTCGCTCACGCGCCGGCTGACTGTCGCCCGTTGAGGCGCCTGAGTTACAGGAGACGCCCCGGGGCAGGTGACGGCCCTGTCGTACGGCGTCGCGTCCGGCGGCGCGCCCGCCGTCGGTACTCTTGCGCCTCCACGTCCGCCCCCGCCGTGTCCATCCCCGTCGCGCACGCAGTCGAGCCCCATCCGGCGCTGTGGCCCTACGTCCATGCCTACGTCGAGCAGAGGCTGGCGCTGCCGCGGGGCCAGGCCCTCCACGTCATCCAGTGCGCCCACACCGACCCGGTCGCGTGCGTCACGTGGGGCTCCGGAGAGGTCCGTATCGGCATGGGCGAGGGGTTCACCATCCCCCCGCTGGCACTCGCCGGCCCTCTCCCACGCTCGTTCACCAACACCTTCAGGGGCACCGTGCAGGGGTTCTTCGTCCGCTTTACGCCTGTGGGGCCCCTCGCCCTGCTCGGTGTGGCGGGGCGGCGCTACGCCGCTAGCCCTCGTCTGGAGGACCTCGTGGAACCGGACCTCGCCCCCGCCGTCCGCGCATGGGCCGATGGGGTGATCGAGGCCCGAGACGTCGCGGCCCGCGCCGCGCTCACCGACCGTCTCCTTCTCGGCCGACTGCCCTGGGTGCCGGCCCGGATCGCGCTCATGCAACGGGCCGTCGCCCGCATCGAAGCGGCGAGCGGCCGGCTTCGCATCGACGCGCTGGCGCGCGCGCTGGGCGTGGGCGCCAGCACGCTCCGCCGCCGCTTCCGGGGCGAACTCGGCATCCCGGCCAAGCTCTTCAGCGAGATCGTCCGGTTCCGCCACACCCACGCCTTCCTCCACACCACCCCCGAGGCGAGGTGGGCCGACGCTGCGCTCCGGTTCGGCTACGCCGACCAGTCCCACCTCATCCGCGACTACCAGCGCTTCGCCGGCGTCTCGCCGACGCAGTGGAGCCCGGAGCTCCGGCATCTCGATCTCAACTTTGGCATCCTGGAGGACGCCCCGCCGCTAGGGCCGGCCACCGCTGCCGCCGGCCGCTGAGCGCTACCTCCGAGACCGCCTTCGGACGCCGGTTGCGCGAGCCGGCCGAGCGCGGCGATTGGTGATTCGACGACGGTTCGCCGCCCACGCACTCCGTGACTTGCCCGTTCCCCGCTCCCCGCCGCCGCAAACCGCGAACCTCGCCGATGCCCGTCCGCCAGATAACCGCCGCCGAAACACGTCCGATTCGCCAGTCGGTCCTCCGGCCCGGGAAGACTCTCGACGAGCTCGTGTACCCGGGAGACGATCACTCGGAATGTGCGCACCTGGGTGCGTTCGACGAATCGGGGCGCCTGGTGGGGATCGCCACCGTATTTCCCGACCCCGCGCCGGCCGAGTTGCGCGGTGTGATGCCGGACGAGGCCTATGCGCCGGCCGGCGTGTTCCGCCTGCGGGGCATGGCCACGCTACCGGAGGTCCGCGGAGCCGGCTACGGACGTGCTTTGATGGAGTCGTGCTTCGACCAGGCCCGGGCCCACGGCGGTGCCTTCCTGTGGTGCAACGCGCGCGTCGGCGCTTCCGAGTTCTACAGGGCGCTCGGCCTGGACGCCTTCGGCGACGCGTTCGACATCGATCTCATCGGTCCACACTACGTGATGGGCCGGGCGGTCTAACCCGGGCGAACCCGTTCCGCCGGTACGTTCGACGAGAGGTGTGTACGTCGCCCGCCTCACTTCCATAGCCCAGCATGCGCTTCGTGATCGGCCTGGGAGTTGCCGTCTTTGTCGTTTGCCTCCTGGCAGGCATCGGCTACGTGATCGCTGTCGTCCAGTTCTCGGGCGAGTCGGTGGGCGTTATCCGGCACGAGGGCGGCGACGCGCCTGTCGACGGGGAACTGACACTGGCCCCGGAGATGAACCCCCTCCGCGCCGCATTTGAGGTGAACTACAGCCAGACGCTGGGGAGTGCACGCCTCTACGCCGACCTGGCACTCCGGAGCCCAGCGGGACAGCAGGTGTGGTCGCGCCGGCTCCGGGTGTCCGACGAGGGCGAGAGTGGCATCGGCGGAAGCACTACGTCGTCAACGTCCGCCAAACGGTTCGAGGTGACGGAGGCAGGCATCTACCGCCTGTCGATTGCGCTGGACGACCACATCGGCGGGGAGATCCGTTGGGCGGAGGTCGACGTGCGGCGCAACGTCCGTGTGGTCGACTGGCGGCTCGTCGCGGGCATCGGCCTGGTTGGGCTGCTCGGGATGGGGCTCACCCTGGCGGCCAACTTCATCCAGGAGAACGCCGTCGACCTCTCGCCCCGGGCTCAAGGTGCCGGCATCGGGAGCCCCTGAGAGGCGGCGTGAGGCGCTCGCGGGCGTGTCCGGCTCCTCGACCTCTCACAGGACGACCGCGGCTCCCTGCGTTCCGACCCCCTTCGAGGGGCTCCGCGTACATTCCCGACCCCTTCCCCGGGTTCGATGAAGATCCCAGCGCTGGTGCTGCGCCAGCTTTACACGAACGGCAGCCTCACGCCCACCGGCGATGGCGTCCGCTTCAGCCTTAAGAATCGGCTGATGGACGCCCGGCTCACGGCGCTCCATCGGGTCACCGTCGACGGCGTCGAGGTGCCGGCGTCGCGGCTGACCCTGACGGTGGGCGAGGGCTCGTCCTTCCCCGCGACCGAGCTCTCGAGCACCCACCCGATCGAGTTCCCACTACGGCAGGTGGTCCACGTTGGCGTCCCCGGCGTCGCGGCCGGCACGGGCGTGCACGAGATCAGGCTCGACTTCGAAATCGACGGGATGGGACGGCTCGAGTTCGACGTGCGCGACAGCGTGGCGGAAACGGCCGACATGACCCGGGTGCCGCGGCTGGACGACGACTACACGGACGACGCCATTCACGCCCGGCAGAGTTTCGTCGAGGAGTACACGGGGGAGACCTTCGAGCACCTCAAGCACTACTCGTACGACCCGCAGTCATTGCCGGGAAACATCGAGGCGTTCACATTCTCGGCGCAGGTGCCGATCGGCATCGCCGGCCCGCTCACGGTCCACGGTGAGCACGCGCAGGGCGACTTCCTCATCCCGATGGCAACCACGGAGGGCACCCTCGTGGCGAGCTACAACCGAGGGATGAAGGTGTTGAATCTTTCGGGCGGGCTCACGGCGACGGTGTCCGACGACCAGATGCAGCGGGCACCCGTCTTCATCTTCGAGTCGGCGCGCGAGGCGCGCGACTTCAAGCAGTGGATCGCCGACAACTACGAGGATATCCGGAGTGCCGGCGAGTCCACCACTTCCGTCGGCAAGCTCAAGGAGGTAGACACGTACCTCTCCAACAAGTTTGCCTTCTGCCGCTTCAACTTCAGCACGGGTGATGCCGCCGGCCAGAACATGGTAGGTCGCGCCACCTTCGCGGCGTGCTCCTGGATTCTCGAGCACAACGACACAATCCGGCGCTTCTACCTGGAGAGCAACTTCGCGACGGACAAGAAGGCGTCGATGGTCAACATCATGCGGACGCGCGGCAAGCGCGTCACCGCGGAGTGCACGATCAAGGGCGACGTCCTCCGGCAGCACATGCGCGTCGAACCGGAGGGCCTGTTCCACCACTACAACGTGGCACAGATCGGCTCCGCGCTGGCCGGCGTGAACAACAACGGCCTGCACTCGCCGAACGGCATCACGGCGATGTTCATCGCCACGGGACAGGATGTCGCAAACGTTGCGGAGTCGTCCGCTGCGATTCTGTTCGCTGAGGTCACGCGCGATGGAGACCTGTACATGAGCGTCACCATCCCGAGCCTGATCGTGGCCACCCACGGCGGTGGCACCGGGCTCGCGACGCAGGCCGAATGCCTGCGGCTGCTGGGTTGCCAGGGCCGCGGGAAGGTCCACAAGCTGGCCGAGATCATCGCCGGTGTGGTGCTCGCCGGCGAGATATCCCTCGCGAGCGCGATCTCGTCGCACGACTGGGTGTCGAGCCACGAGAAACTGGGGCGCAACCGCTAGCGGCGCCGGCGCGACCCGCGCCGACCGCAAACCTGATGGCCCGGCACCCTACCCATCCGGCCGAGCCCGCCCCGGCGGACGCGCCGGCGGAGCCAGACCTGTTCGCCGACCCGGGGGCGCCGGTCGCGCCGGTCACAGACGCCGCGCGCGACGAGGCCCTGCTGGGTGACCTCGTTCGCTCACATCGGGACGCGGCGCCGGCGCTGAGCGCCGCGGACACTGCTGCCCGTGACGCCGGCTTCGAGGTCGTCACGCCGGACAAGCCGCCGTCGGTCGCACGTCGCTTCCTGACGGTCCACCGCCATCTGCTCGGCTTCGTGTATGGCGCGGCCATCGCAGTCGCACGCGACCGCGAGCAGTTCGCGTGGGTCAAGGGCGCCCCGCTGGCGCTCATCAAGCTCGCCGCCTTCTTCGTCCGACCGCTCGTCCGACGCGACCTCCGCGATCTGCCCCTGCAGACGCAGCTGCGCCGGCGACTCGAGCTGTTGGGACCCACCTACATCAAGCTGGGCCAGGTGCTCGCGCTGCGCGAGGACTTGCTGCCGCGGTTCATCACATCGGAGCTCAAGCACCTGCTCGACAAGCTCCCGGTGATGCCGTTCCCGATGTTTCTGGAGCGCGTGTCCCGGGGCATCGGCCGACCGGTCGATGAGTGCTACTCCTGGATCGACCCAACGCCGCTCGGCAGCGCCAGCATCGGACAGATCCACCGCGCCAGGACAGTGGCCGGCGACGACGTCGTGCTGAAGGTCGTCAAGCCCAACATCTACCTCCTCCTCAAGCGCGACGCCCTGCTGCTCGACGCGGCGGGACGCCTGCTGCAGGTGTTCTTCTCGCGGTACCAGCCCCGACGCATACTCGACGAGTTCACCGAGTACACCCTGCGCGAGGTGGATCTCCGGCGCGAAGCCGACAACGCCGAGCAGTTCGCGCTCAACTTCGCCGACGAGCCGGACATCGTCTTCCCGAAGATCTACCGCGAGTACTCCTCGCGGATGGTCCTCACTATGGAGCGCTTTGACGGCCTGCGGCCGGACTCCCCGGAGGTCCAGGCCCTGCCCGAGGACATCCGCGAGCGAATCGTCGACCTCGGCGCGAAGGCCATCATCCGGATGCTGTACCAGGACGGCTTCTTCCACGCCGATCTGCACCCGGGCAACCTCTTCGTGCTCGACTCGGCGCCGGCGGAGCCGGGGGGCCGCGCCCACCCGCGGGCCGGGTTCATCGACCTCGGGATGGTGGGGTACTTCGACGGCGACCTCCGGAGGACGCTGATGTATTACTTCTTCTCGCTCGTCTCTGGCGACGCCGAGGGTGCGGCGAGGTACCTGACAAGCGTCGCAACGCCCGGTCCGAAGGGCGATGCGCAAGGGTTCAAGCGGGCCGTCGCCGAGCAATGCCGGCGGTTCTACCGCGCCGCAAAGTATGGCGACATCTCACTGGCGCAGCTCGTGATGGAGTCGGTAGGGCTGGGCGGGACGTACCGGATGTACTTCCCGGTGGAGATGGTCCTGATGACCAAGGCTCTAGTGACGTTCGAGGGTGTCGGCCAGGTGCTGATGCCGGGGTTCGATGTTGCAAAGGTGAGCCAACGACATGTAACGCGTCTCTTCAGGCATCACTTTAACCCGGTCGCCATCGTCAAGGAGAGCCTCAAGGGCGCGCCCGAGCTGGTCGACCTTCTCATCAAGAGTCCGTCGCTGGCAGCAGAGGCGCTCAGACTCGCCGAGGCCCGGATGCGCGCGCCGGCGGTGAACCCCTTCGTGCCCATTCGCTACGCGCTCCTTTCCGGATCGGCGCTGATTGCCGGCACCGTGGCAGCGAGCATCGGCGGGCCGTGGTTCCTCTGGGTGCCGTTGTTCGTGGTCGCCCTGGTGTTAGGAGTGAAGAGGGGATAGGCGGGCACAGGGCGCAGGGCACGGGGCGCAGGGCACCGGACTGTGAGCTTGCTTACGAAGTGCGCCGGGTAGCGCCGCCTTTGCCACGCTTCCGCGACATTGGCGTCGATCGCACGCGATGAGCGACGAATCTGATCGCGACGCGCATAGCGCTCCCCCGCGGGGAGGATGCGCGACCAGCGAAAAATGGCCTGCTGAAGTCGGAATGCCTCGTGGTAGACCTTGAGGTCTCGAAACTCGGAGATCCGGTTGCTCAAGCGGAGGTCGATTCGGACGAGGCAAGGTTCACTCTCCCGGGCGCTGGATCACGGGCGCTCGATGACACCTCGATTGTGATTCCCCAACTTGAGCGTTCGGCCAGCGCCTTCGTGCCTCGCCCATGCCTGGTGCCTCGTGCCCACTGCCCTCCGCTCTCTGCCCAGTGCCCAGTGCCCAGTGCCTACTGGATTCACGCTCCGCACACGCGCCGGCGCCACAATGGCCCTATCCTGTGCGCCGGCGACAGGTGTCGCCCCCGCCGTTCCCGGTTCTGTAAGGTCTCGGTAGCGGATTTACTCGATCGCTCTCCGAGAACAGACCTTCTGGTCCAGACCAGGCCGGCGTCCGCCCCGTCCGCCCCGTCCGTGAGGACGACGGGGACGCAGCAGGAGCCAGCCCACGGGCCGGCGCCCAGGCTCGACGAAAGCGCATTCGTCCCCCCCCGGGGCGCAGGCATGTCGCCGCGCGCCCCTCTGCGAAACAAGATGAACACGTTCAACGCGCTCGGACTCTCCGAGCCGCTCATCCGAGGTGTGCTCGAAGCGGGCTACACCACCCCCTCCCCCATCCAGGCCGCCGCGATTCCGCCGGCGCTGGCCGGGCGCGACCTTACGGGCGTCGCCCAGACGGGCACCGGCAAGACTGCCGCCTTCGTGCTGCCGATGCTCGACCGCCTGCTGCCTATCCCGCCGGCGCGCGGGAAGGGCTGGCGGCCGGTCCGCGCCCTCGTGGTCGCCCCCACGCGCGAGCTCGCGCTTCAGGTCGACGAGAGCGTTCGCACCTACGGGCGCTTCACGGGCCTCCGCAGCGCGGCCGTCTATGGCGGCGTCTCGCCCCACACGCAGCTCCGGCACTTCCGGCGCGGTGTCGACATCGTCATCGCCACGCCAGGCAGGCTGCTCGACCACCTCTCGCAGGGCGCCGTCGACCTCTCGAAGGTCGAGGTGCTGGTGCTGGACGAGGCCGACCGCATGTTCGACATGGGCTTCATCCACGACGTCCGGCGGATCGTCGCCGCGACGCCGGCGCGCCGGCAGACCCTCCTCTACTCGGCCACGATGCCGCCGGCCATCCACGCACTCGCGGCGAGCATCCAGCGTGAGCCGGAGCTCGTGGAGGTCGGCGAGCGCCGGAACCCCGCCTCGACGGTGACGCAGCGAGTCTATCGCGTCGCGCAGGACCAGAAGGTGGACCTGCTGCTCCACGTCCTCCGGCGCGAGCCGGTCGAGAACGTGCTGGTCTTCTCGCGCACGAAGCACCGGGCCGACCGCCTGGCGCGGCGGCTCGAGCAGAGCGGGTTCGCGTCGGCGGCCATCCACTCGAACCGCTCGCAGAACCAGCGTCAGCGCGCGCTGGCCGCCTTCAAGGACGGCGACGTGCGGGTGCTAGTCGCGACCGACATCGCCGCGCGCGGCATCGACGTCTACGGTATCTCCCACGTCATCAACTTCGACACGCCCAACCAGGCGGAGGACTACATCCACCGCATCGGGCGCACAGGCCGCGCCGAGGCGAAGGGTGAGGCCCTGACGTTCGTCGCCGGAGACGAGGAGGGCTACCTGCGTGACATCGAGCGCCACACGGGGCTGCGCTTCGAGCGCGCCGGCTACCCCGGCTTCACGCCGGCGCCGGCCGTCCAGGGCGCCGGCTCCGCGCCGCGCCCGGCCGAGGCGCCGCGCCCGCGCTACGGCGGGAGGCGTTACGGGAGGCGGTAGGGAAGGGTGGAGGGCTGAGGCTGAGGGAAGAGGACGGAGGACCGTGTCGTGAGCGCCGGCCGGCGATTCGCAGGGGATCAGCCGTGAGGCGTGAATCGTGAGGCGTGAGCCTAGCGGTGGCCACCCTCATCAGTCATCACTCATCACCCATCGCGTTCTCTAAGTTGCGAGCCCCATAGCCAACCCCCGATGGGACGCATCTTCGAGGTCCGCAAGGCGACAATGTTCGCCCGTTGGGACCGCATGGCGAAGCAGTTCTCCCGTATTGGGAAGGACATCGCCATAGCGGTCCGCAACGGCGGACCGGACCCCGCCACCAACCCGACTCTGCGCCGCGTCATCCAGAACGCGCGCAGCGTCAACATGCCCAAGGACAAGGTGGAGACGGCCATCAAGCGGGCCCAGGGCAAGGAGATGGAGTCCTTCGAGGAGATTCTGTATGAGGTCTACGGCCCGCACGGCGTCCCTGTACTTGTCGAGACCGCGACCGACAATCCCACCCGCACGGTGGCGAACCTCCGCGCGAT
>Ga0307505_10000990_pt1 | contig 25988 bp, 27 predicted proteins | sample 23_S_MG_FD_202183 | JGI IMG/M metagenome (GOLD analysis project Ga0307505, IMG submission 202183) | Soil microbial communities from Populus trichocarpa stands in riparian zone in the Pacific Northwest, United States - 23_S | ecosystem: Environmental > Terrestrial > Soil > Riparian zone > Trees... | reverse complement strand
CGCCCGATAGGCCGACACGGTCAAGTCGAGCGCGCGCTCCCAGGTGTAGCCCCGCGCGCGTTCGAAACCAGCGGCCGCCAGCTGCCGGTTACCGCGGGCAGCCGCGATCCCGGCCGCCAGCGCGTCCGCATCGTCGAGATCGTGGACGACGATCCCCGCACTACCGATCACCTCCGGCAGCGAACCACCCGCGGTCGTCACCACCGGCACGGCGCTTCGCATCGCCTCCAGCAGCGGCAGCCCGAACCCCTCGTAGCGGGAAGCGCAGACGAACACCTCGGCCCCGGCGTAAAGGGCGGTGAGATCCTCATCCGGAACGAATCCCGGCCAACACACGCGGTCGGCAACGCCGGCGAGATCAGCGGCTTCGAGAATGGGTGCCGTCTTCCAGCCGAGAGCGCCGACCAGAACGAGGCGCAGGTCGGCATGCGCCGGATCTCGAACCAATCGGGCAAAGCTATGAATCAAGTGAGCCAGATTCTTGCGCGGCTCGACCGTACACACGCTGAGCAGATACGGAGCACCGCCGATTCCGTAGCGCCTTCGCATCTCCGAAATCTCCCGCTCGTCATCCACGGGGTGGAAGATCGATTCGTCGACTCCCCACGGCACCACGACGATCCGCTCAGGATCGATGGCGAGTTCGGCCATCACGTCGCGCCGCGTGCACTCCGAGGGGCAGAATAACCAATCGCGCTCGGCGTCGACGCTTTGCAGAATGATCCGCATGGCGGCGTGCGCGTCGTCGACGCACCATTCCGGATGCAACAGCGGGATCACGTCGTGAACTGTCAACGCGCGGGCGCGCGCGCTCAGTCGCGACCGATCCGGCAACGCACTGCGCTGTGAGTGGAAGATGTCGACGCCGTCCGGCGGCGCGATCGGACGCGCCAGGCGATTGGCGAGCGCCACCTCCGCCATCAGCTTTCGGCCATCCGGATGATCTTCCCCGACCTCGACGACGCGCTCGACCATGTCCGCCAACTCGTCGTGACCGATGCTCGGGTGCCGCCACGTCTTCAGGAACCGCGCGCCGAAACGTCGGTTCGCCCGCTCATACCTCCACAGCTGCACCTCCTGGAAGAAGGAGCGGATCGAAGTGAATTGGACATCGAGGTCCGGACGCCGCAGAGCCGCGACGGCGAACCGCTCGGCCGCGCGAAACGTACCCGCTCTGCCCGGTCCGGGTTCGACCCCGTACCCCAAGGCCTCGACATCGAGGACGACGCGAATCGGCTCACTCATCCGCCGGACCACGGCGGCGTCATCGTCATCCACGTCGACAGCACGGTGAGATTGCCGATCAAGAGTATCACCATGCCCGCTCGGCTGCGCGGCACGAGCAAATTGAAAGCCAGCGAGAGCGGGACGACGGCGCGCGGCGCGGCGGACGGGATCCCTTCCCAGACGGCCACGCCCAGGCATAGCCACAGGACCGAATACGCGGCTCCGATCCGCCACCAGGGATCGTCGACCCGGGGATTGGCCAGCACGAAGCCCGCCTGGACCGCCGTGCCGACCAGGGCCCACAGCACGTGTTGCGTCCCCCACGACCGGGCCTGCCACGCCGCGTAGAGTTCACCCCAGCGGTTCAACCACGACGTGAGAGGCAGCGCGAAGTTGCGATGCCCCGCGCCCGCATCGAACTGAAGATTCAACCGGATGGTCCAGATGACGATGGGGAGGATCGCGACCGCCATCGGCAACGCCACCTCTCGCCACTCTCGTACGATCGCTCGGAGCGTGGGAACGAGGGCCGACGCACAGATCACGCTCGTCTCGCGCGCCAGACCCGCGGCCCCCAATACGACCGCGCCCCACCACACGTGATGTCGCTGCACTGCGCGCACCGCGATGGCGATCAGCAGGAGAGCCGGGAGATCGGTCAGGCTGTGCCGGATGCTGGCCAGAACTCCGTGTCCGAACAACGTGCCGCTCCACCGCACCAGGTTGTGGAGATCGACCGGCGGAAACCACCACCGCGCGAGCAGCCAGGCCAGGAGCAGCCAGCACGCGACGTTGGCCAGCGCGAAGATCCGCAGGATCCGCTGAGGATCGCCCCCGCCGGCAACGTGCACGACCAGCGGCACGAGGATACGGCGCAGGCGGTATCCCGTGTTGTCGATCGCCGCGTGCAGGCGGCGATCTCCCGGATTCCCCGCGACCGCGATCTGCGCATAGAACTGTCCGTCGTAGCCGGCGGAGTCGGGATACGTGAATACCGGAAGAGCCGAGACCTGCGGAAGCCGTCGCTGCTCGAACATGCTTCCGAACGTGATCAACGACGAAAATCCCGTCCTCTGATCGTGGAAGCGCGCGACCAGCGCCAGCAGCACGATCGTCAGGGCAACGTAGGCGACGGGGTAGACCCAACGCCCGTGCGAGTTGGCTGAAAGGCGATCAGCCACGGCAATTGGCGCTTGCAGCCGAATGGTCATGGATCGGCCCGGCCAGAACGCGCATGGAGTCATCCAACCGCGGCGAGGACAGCGCCTGAGCCCTCACCGCCGCGGTGGCGCTATCACGTCTTCGATCGGATCAACGTCGCGGCCGACGCGAGCCCGTATCGCGCTGCGCTCCGCGAAGGAGACCCCGGCGACGCAACGCGATCCAGCCCGCCGTGAGGAGGAGAGTGATCGTCAGCAGCAGGGCCGTCCCCGAAACAACGGGCGCCGCTGTGACGTCGCAGGTGATCTCAGCACACGAGCTGTCGAAGCTGATGAAGGTGCCACCGCTCTCTTCACAGTCGAACTCGCCCAGATCTTCGCAGGTGCGATCCGGCAGACAGCAAGCGCCATCCCCGGTGGTGGCGTTCGCCGTCGGAACAAAAGCGAGGCAAATGACCACAGTGATCGCAGCCACCGCCGCGCGACGGATGCACAACGCCTCCAATAAACCCTTGTTCATAGGGTATCCCCTCCTCGTGATTCCGCCCATCCCAGATCACATCGAAGAGCGGCCGACAACTTGGGTGCCGGTGGCGGAGCTTGCCGCGGGCTTGCGGGGTGGGCTAGCAGTCCGTGACATGCTGTGGCGCCGCGCTTGACCGTGGTACAGATCGGCACCCTCGGTGACGACGGTGACGGAATGTATCGCCTGCATCAAGCCGCGGCGGCGCTGGCGGCGCTGGACGGCGTCGAGGTCTACAACGTCCACCACCTCGTAGCGGCAGCGTGGCCGGCGGTCGCGAACCGCCGGACCAAGCGCCTGGTGCGGAACAACGGCCTTGAAGTCTCTACTCCCGTCCCATTAGGATGCCCAACCTGAGAGCAGCGATCTAAATCGGGTTCGCGTCGAACGACGCGTGCGCTCGCGATCACATGGCCCGATCGTTGGAGGCTTCGATGAAAATCCTCATGGTGCTCACCTCTCACGACCAACTCGGCGATACGGGCCATAAGACCGGATTCTGGCTCGAGGAGTTCGCCGCACCGTACTACACGTTCCTCGACGCGGGCGCGGCGGTGACACTCGCATCTCCAAATGGCGGTCAGCCGCCCGTCGATCCGAAGAGCGACACACCGGAGGGTCAAACCGACTTCACCCGACGGTTCAAGAACGATCCCGCGGCTCGAGCCGTGCTCGCCGGGACTCTGAAGCTCGGCGAGGTCAAAGCTTCGGACTACGACGCGATCTTCTATCCCGGCGGCCATGGCCCCATGTGGGATCTGACTGAGGATCCTCAGTCGATCGCTCTCATCGAGGACTTTTACGGCTCCGGTAAGCCGGTGGCGGCCGTCTGCCATGCCCCCGCCGTGCTCCATCGCGTCCAGATCCGAGGCGAGTCGATCGTCAAGGGCAAGCGCGTCACCGGCTTCACCAACAGTGAGGAAGAGGCAGTCCAACTCACAAAGATCGTGCCCTTTCTCGTCGAGGACGAGCTGAAGCGTCTCGGCGGGCTCTACGAGAAGGCAGTGGATTGGCAGAGCTTCGTCATCACGGACGGAATGCTCATCACGGGTCAGAACCCGGCTTCATCAGAGGCAGGGGCAAGGGCGCTACTGAAACTTCTGGTTTGAACAGTTCCCGACAAAGGGAGGAGCCATGACAACTGCAATCAATCCCGCGACGGTACGAACGAGGGACATGAAGCTGGAGGTCGTTGTCATCCCCGTTTCCGACGTCGAGCGTAGCAAGAAGTTTTACAGCGCCCTGGGCTGGCGGCTCGATGCCGACTTCGCCTTCGACGACGGCTTTCACGTGATCCAATTCACGCCGCCGGGATCCGGAGCTTCGGTCATCTTCGGCACGAATGTCACCGCGGCGGCGCCCGGCTCCGCCAAGGGGCTGTATCTGATCGTCGCCGACATCGAGGTTGCCCGCGAGGAACTGCTCCGTCGTGGCGTGAAGGTCAGCGAGGCATTTCACGGCGGTGGCGATAGGCACGCCGGATCCGACGAGCCCCACCTGTTCGGGAGCGTCCGCCTCAGCGGTCTGGATCCCGAACGCCGCAGCTACTTCTCCCTGGCTTCGTTCGACGATCCGGACGGCAACGGTTGGGTGCTTCAGGAGGTGACGGCGCGGCTTCCCGGTCGTGTGGAGGCGGACACGACCTTTGCCTCAGCGGCGGATCTTGCAACTACACTCCGACGCGCGGCGGCAGCGCACGGGGAGCACGAGAAGCGGACCGGCGAGCACGATGTGAACTGGCCGGACTGGTACGCCGAATACATCGTTAACGAGCAGGCCGGCAAGACGCTGCCGCAATAGGTCCGCTTCAGCGTCTCGACATCAGCCGCGGTTCGCCGACGGCCCGCGAACCGCATGTGCCCCGACACTTCGGCCCCGCGAGGAAGTGCGATGAGCAATCGAATTCTCGTTTTCTACGGCTCCTATCGTTCGAACCGGATGGGCATCCGGCTCGCCGAATTCGTGATCGAGCGACTGCGTCGCCGCGGCGACGACGTCGAGCTGATCGACGCCAAGGCCATCAACCTGCCGATGCTCGACCGGATGTACAAGGAGCATCCGGAAGGTCATGCGCCTGAGCCCCTTGAAGAGCTGGCGCAGAACATTCGCGGGGCGGACGGATTCATCTTCGTGACCGGCGAGTACAATTGGGGCGTGCAGCCGGGGCTGAAGAATCTGACCGACCATTTCCTGGAGGAATGGTTCTGGCGACCCGCCGCGATCGTGAGCTATTCGGCCGGCCGTCTTGCCGGCGCGCGTGCTGCATCCGCCTGGCACGGCACGCTCTCCGAGATGGGAATGGTGGTTGTCTCGAGCACGATCGCCGTCGGTCTCATCGGACAAGCGCTGTCTGCTGACGGCGAACCGGTCGGCGAGAGCGGCAAGGCCCTTGAAGGAGCATTCCCGCGATTCGCAGACGATCTCATGTGGTGGGTCGAAGCGGCGAAAGAGCAGCGACAACGCAAGCAGCCACCGTATTGATCGCACTCAAGCCGCTCCAGCCAAGCAGCTCGCCGGCGATCTTCGCGCTCGGACCAAGGCAAGAGTAAAACCAAACCGGCTCCTGTCCGAGCGGGCCATAACTATCGCGCTCAGGCGGCGCGTGATGGACGGGACGTTGCCTTGGGCGGCCTGATCGCGCGGCGCAAAGTCACGTGTGTAGCCTTTACATTCTGTATCCCGTGGCTTTGCGTCTTAGAGCCTCGGGGGCGTGCCCGCGCGATTCCGCCCGCCTGAGCGCCGGCGGCACGGCTCTTGCGTCGAGTTCTCCCATGCTCAGAATTTCACATCCGAAGAATCGAGCGCGCCCCGCTCCGGCAACACCGCGCGCGCCAGTCCTGTGCATCGCACTAGCGGCCATTCTGCTCAGCGCCTGCAGCTCGTCGCGCCAGCAGACTCCCGTCGCCGCCGAGCGCGAGCACCGCACCATCGCCGAGGGATACAGTCTCCTGTACGGGATCGCGTCCCAGCAAAAGGAGATGAAGAAGCTCCTCTTGGTGAAGGTCGAGTCGGATCCGGTCGACCGGATGATCAGCGACATCGCCGACTACACGGGCGAGCTTTGCGCGCAGCTGGAGGACATGGCGCGTCGCTACCCAGCGCTGACCATCGACACCCAGTTCCTGCCCGAGGTCGAGGTGAAGTCGCGCGAGTCCCTTACCTCGGCGACCACAGCGACGTTCCTGAAGACCTCGGGGCGAGAGTTCGAACGCGAATTGCTTCTCAAGCAGCGCACCGCACTCGAACAAGAGCAACACATCGCCAAAGTGATGGTCGGCATCGAGACCGCCGAAGAACGCCGTGCATTCTGGCGCGGTGTCGACAAACGGTTCGGAGAACTGCGCAGCGATCTCGAAGCCCTGTTGCGCAATACCTACTTCTGCGACGGTTAGCCTGAGCACACGCCGCGGGCGGCCGTCGGTCGGTGACGCCGCGCCCCGACCGGCTGAGGCGACTACTCGACGGGAGAGTGGACCTCGTCGGTCCACACACGGAAGCTCTGCAACGTGTTTGGCCCGAAGGTCGTGCTGATTGCGACATCAGCCGCATCACGACCACGCGCGATCAGGATGCGGCCGATTCGCTGAGCATTATTGCGCGGATCGAACATGTACCAGCGGTCGTCCAGGTACGCCTCGAAGCACGCGGCGAAATCCATCGGAGCATCGACTTTCGGAACGCCGATGTCGCCGAGGTAGCCGGTGCAGTAGCGGGCGGGAATGTTGAGGCAACGGCAGAACGCGATCGCCAGGTGCGCATAGTCGCGGCAGACGCCGCGGCGATCGTTCCACACCTGGAATGCGGTCTTGGTCGCGTTGGCGTGTTCGTAGCCGAACGTGATGTATTCGTGCACGTAGTCACAGACCGCCTGCACTCGCGCCAAGCCGAGCGGCGTCCCCGAGAACAGACGCCACGCCGCTTCCGATAAAAGGTCGGTTTCGCAGTAACGACTCCCCAGAAGAAAGATCAGCGTGTCCTCCGGCAGGTCTTGTACCAGGCACTGGGTCGCGTTCCTGGGCGGAATCGGCTCGGGCAGACCGCTATCGTTGACCAACGCGTCGGCCGTCAAGCGCGTGATCCCCGCCGGCGCGATGATGCGGCTGCACCAGTTGCCGAACGAATCACGGTACGACGCGATCGGCGTTGGGGGCTCGATGACCAGGTAGTCGGGGCGGATCAAGTCCGAGACGCGGCTGTGGTGAATGCCCAACATCAGGATCATCGGGGTCGGAGCCGGACAATCGTACACCAGCTCGTAACCGACTCGGATTTGCATGGCTGGCAGTACCCTAACAGGTTAAACAGTTTCGCCCACTACCCCGATGCTCCCCGCGGTGGTGAGGCCGGGAGATGGCACCAGCCGGGGGGTCTCGCCGCTGGTGAGCGGCATCGGCCTGGGTTATCCTCGCGCAGTTTCACGCTGCTGAGGAGATGACCGTGAGCGCCACCACCGCGACGACGACAAGTACCTCGAGTTGGGCGATCGGCTTCAAGCGATCCATCGCACGAGAGATCGAGACGAACGGCGGTCGGCACGATGAGCCCGAGATCTACGCGTCTCCGGCGGGCGATCTTGGCCTGACCGGTGGACCGGGCAGCATCTCCTGGGAGATCAACGGCGATCTCGCTTCGCTGGTCGTCGGCGGCACCGCGGCGATCCTCATGGAGGTTCTCCACCCCTCGGTGATGGATGGCGTGTATACGCAATCCTCCTACCGCACCGATCCCCTCCGCCGAGCGCGCAATACTCTTGGCTACGTACTGCGCACAACTTTTGGCAGCACGCGCCCCGCGACCGCCGTCGTCGAGCGCGTCAAGGCCGTCCACGCCGGCGTCAGCGGTGTCGCGCCGACCGGCGCTTCCTACCGTGCTCTCGACCCCGAGCTGATTGGGTGGGTGCACACGTGCATCCCGTGGGCGGTCATGTCCGCGTTCGAGCGCACCAACCGACCGCTCAGCATCGAAGAGAAGGATCGCTACCTGCGCGAGCAGGCGGTGATCGGGCGCATGGGCGGCGCCGAGCAGGTTCCCGAAAGCGTCGCCGAGCTCCAGGAGTACGTCGAGCGCATGCGGCCGCAGATGGCGATGACCTATCAGACCGTCGACTTTCTCGGCTTCCTCGAAGGGCGCGTCGACCAGGTGCAACCGATGGGCCGCAAGGAGCGCTTCGACCGCTGGGTAGCGGTGCGCGCGTCGATGGGCCTGATGCCCGAATGGGCGCGCCGCATGACCGGCACGCATCTACCAGACCCGATCTACCGCGCTTTCTTCGCGCCGCTCGACCGGCTGAAAGCACGCCTGATCCGCTCCGCCTATCCCGCGCCGCCCTGCGTCGCCATGGCGCACCAACGCGTCGCCGGCCCGCATCACTGAACATTCGGCCACCGGCGGTGATCCTGGTCGAGCCTTGGCGATTGGGGCTGTCAGGGGAGGCCGCTCCTCCGACAGCCCAACGCTCCAGCGACCTACTTCTTCACCATGCGAACGCGTACCGACAGGCTGGCGTTGGCGGAGGCGCCGCCACCGGTGATCCCGTAGATTCGGAAGACCAGCGGTTGGTTCTTGAACATGCCGGGGTTCGCCAACTCGAGCTCATCGAGATCGGCCCAGAAGTTGGACGAGATGGTGCAGTTCTCGTGGGCATTGTTACAGCTCGTCATGACCGGGATCGTGTTCTGCTGCGGCATCATGTGGATGTTGTTCACCGAGACGTACGCGGCGATCGCATCGGCGATCTCGAGAGTGTCCGTGAGCTGGACGTCCGCCTCGAGGATGCGTTTCCCCTTTCCTTTTACCAGCTCGACCTGGGCCACCTCGGCGTAGCCGGTGGTGATCGGGACGGCGGTCAGGTAGGTGTAGGCGGCGTTCTTCCCGGGCGAGAGGGTCTCGTCGGCCCGTACTCCAGGCACCGCTGCGAGCCCCAGCATCAGGGTCAGGCCGAGGGCCAGTGCTTTGAATGAACTCATTGTCGTGCCTCCTGAGTATGAGTGGCTGCCACGGCTACTTTTTGACCATGCGCACGCGCAACGAGACGACGCCAAAGGGCGTGGGCCCGCCGTGCGCGATTCCCTGCACGTCGATGAGCAGAGGCACGTTGGTGAACATGCCGGGGTTGGCGAGCTCCAGCGTGTCCAGGTCGACCCAGAAATGCGAGGCCAGGGTGCAGTTGATCCAGCTGTGATTGCACCCGGTGATCTGCGGCGCGTCGGCGGAGCCGGGGTGCATCTCGATGCCGTTGACGGTGACGTACGCACCCATCGCATCGGCGACGAGCTGCTGGTCGATGATCTTCACGTCGACCTCGAGGATGCGCTTCTTCTTCCCCTTGATCAGCGACACCTGAGCGACCGAGCTGTACGTCGTGCCGATCGGGACTTCCGTCAGAAACGTGTACGCGACGCTTTTCCCCGGAGAGAGCGTCTGCGCGCTCGCGCCGACAGGCACATTGAGAAGCAGCGCGAGGCCGGCCGCGATGATGGAGAGGGGCTTCATTGCTTTCCTCCTGATTTGGCGGGACCACGCCTCCACGCTGACCGTCAGCACGTTGGCGCGATTCACTTTGATCGCAGCGAGATAGCGCAACTGCCAGCATCGACGACAGATGGGACTTTCCCCATCAGGAATAGCCCCTACCCTGCGGCGTATACGCCCTTGACTATCGAGTCGGTTAGAGGGACAGGGACCGCAAGGTGGAAGACGTTGGAGCTTTCGCACACCCGCCGTTAGGCGGCTTGACTAGGAGGTGCCAGATGCATCGCAGATTGAATGGTCGGGTTGCGGTATCGGTATTTGCGCTCGCGTTGAGCACCGTGCTCACCGCACCGGTGCCGGGCTATGCGGACACGCAGGGATCGGAGCGGCGAGAGGATCGCCGGGACGACCGCGAGGCGGGGCGCGACGCCAAGGACGAATGTAAAGACGCCAACGGCAATCGGATCGATTGTCGACAGGAGAAGAGGGACGTCAAACACGGCGGCGAGAGCGCGCCCGAAGGCGAGAAGGAATAAGCGCCGCAGTAGACTATCGAGAGACTTGGGACGAGCAACCGAGCGGACCAAGCCCCGACGATTCATGAACACTCGGGCTGCCCGGGTGGGCGGTTTGCCAACCGCCCACCCGGTTACCTGGATTTCAGGATGCTGGCCATGATCGTTCCGCCGCGTGCGATGCACCGCCGCGCACATAGACGACCGCAGTGCGGGGCGGTTCGCGAACCGCCCCTACGGGTCACCGGGATTCGAGGGCGTCGGCTTTCGCTGCTCGACATCGCGCCGACGATGTCTGCGTAAGGCATCCCTGCGCGCTCCGCGATGATCTAGCGCGCATTTGGGCGTCTTCTCTCGCGAGCTAGGCGCTGCCGGCCCAGCTCCGGCGTTCCTTCTTACAGTTGGAACGATTGCCGTGACTCATTCCGAAGCCTGGGAATCACTTTCGGGAGGATCGATCGGCCCCTCCCCCCTCACGCACTGGCGCGAAAACTGCGTGCCGATGAACCATCGACCAGCCTACAGCTCCGACCGGGAGCGGCTGCGCAACCGATCTCTCAACGGAGATCAGAAGGGTAGGAGAAAATGAAAGTATGTCATTTGCTGCGCTCTCTATGCGTCGCGTCCCTGGTGCTACTGGGCGCGGTCGGCAGCGCCACGGCTGCCGACGAGTGGTTCGTGCTCGGCGAACAGACGCTCAAAACCGCCGACGCAAGCGTGGAGATCAAGAGCGAAGGGAACCGATGGGCGAGAGACGTCAAGCAGGTGAAGCTCTCTGTTGAAGGAGCGGAGGTGCAGATCGGCATGGTCGCTCTCAACTGGGACAATCGCAAGGATGAGAACGTGGGCTGGGTCGGCACCCTGAAGCCGGGCGGAGAAACGGCTGCGAAGGACGCTCCGGGACGCAAAGGACGCCTCAACTCGGTAAAGGTCCAGTACAAGATCCTCAACGACGCCCCGACGGCCATCCTCAAGGTCTGGGGACTTGACTGATCTAGTTGTCAACACCGATCAGGGCGGCAGCAAACTTGCCGCGAACGCAAATCATCGCGGCGATCGCTGACAGGTCGTCGCGATGAAGGCATACGCAAGTTGAGTATCGGGGGTTGGGGAGTCGTTCGCACTCCCCAACCCCTCGACCCGCGGCTCGGATTCAAAGCGCTGCAAAAGTGCGTACGGCCGGCCCGAAGAAACTCGATCGACCGCCGCCAGTGGGTATCCTGTCTTCAAAGGGCTCTGCTAGACTCCACCGACCATGAATTGTTTCGTTCGGGGGGCGGAGTTGCGCGCGCTCCGGTGCCTGCAAGTCGTCTTCGTCGCGTTCGCCCTGTGCGCGGCCGGCGTTTCCGGCTGCGCCAGCGGCGTCAACTTCACCGATCCCGCGGGCCCGGGATTGATCGTGCGCTACGCGCCGGCCCGTTCGGACGCGGCAGTGACACGCAGGGTCCTCCGGGTCGTTACCCTCAATGTGAAGTTCGCTGAGGAGATCGACGCCGCCATCGCCGCCTTGCGAGGGAATCCGCGCCTTCGGGACGCCGACCTCATCGCCCTCCAGGAGATGGATGACCGGGGAGTGGACCGCATCGCCCGCGCCCTTTCGCTCAACGCGGTCTACTACGCCGCTTCGATCCACCCCACGAACCGAAAGAAGTTCGGGCCCGCGCTTCTCACCCCTTGGCCGGTGGAGCGAGGATGGAAGGTGCTCCTCCCGCACGAGGGGTTCGGTCGCCGCCAACGGCGCACCGCCACCGGAGCGAATATACGGGTTGGCGAGAGGTTGGTTCGGGCGTATTCGGTTCATCTTGAAACGCTCTTGCGGATGAGCGAAGGCGAGCGCCGGGATCAGGCGGCGGCTGTGATCGAGAACGCCACCGGGTGGAACGGACCCGTCGTCGTCGCCGGCGACATGAACGATTTCCGTATTCCCGAGTATTTCGAGGCGTATGGTTTCCAATGGGCCAACCGCGGGGCCGGAGCTTCCACTTGGCTGCTCGGCTTGGACCACGTGTTCCTGCGCGGCCTGGCCCCGTCCTCGAGGGCGATCCGAAGCGGTGTGGAAGATCCGAGCGGGGCCAGCGATCACAAGGCCGTTTGGGTCGAGGTGCCGCTCGCGTAGCGGCCATCGGTTCTCGATCGCCGTTCACCTCCCGCATTCTCCTTGACTGCCCGTACGGGAGGCACGCACAGTGTCGGGCCCCGTGTGACGATCCAGGGGCACCATGCGCAGGAGGACTCACAACCGGTTTTGGAGGCGTCCTTTGCTCGGCGTTCGATCGAGATCCGCGGGTTGTGGTGCCTCTTCGTATCCTGACGCCCGCGCGCTGATACTAGGAGCGTTGTTGCTGGCAGGTGCTTTGTCCACTTCGGCCCGCGGCGCGGATGCGAACGTGCTCGCGCCGGACGAAGGGGGCGAGATCGAATCGATGGGGCAGCCACCCCGATTCCTGTTCTACGGTGGGCTGTCGGTCGGCGCGTACAAACCTGCCGAAGGCGACGACTCCGCCCCGGCCGGAGCGGTCCACGCCGGAGTCTTCAAACCGATCACGTCACCGATCGCCGCCGTCGGAGTCGCGAGCGAGGGCTACGTCGGGGCGCGTGGCAGCGCGGTCGACGGAGGCGTGCGTGCCCTCGGCGTATTGCGCCCATTCGGCTTCGGGATCGGCGTCGACTACGACATTGCCGCGAACGAGCCGGATCTGATCCTCTCGTTCATGCGCTCGTTCTGGCGCGGCGGGCTGCTCGGCATGGGCGACATGTTCCGGCTCAACTACCTGCCTACGCGCGAACACACCTTCGGCATCGGCCTCCAGATCCCGCTGGGCTATGAGTGGGAGGGCCGCACCCGCCCGAAGACCGATCACGTGGTGCTGCCCGAGCCCGTGGAACCCGCGGCCGTTCCGAATCAGGGGGCCCACCCCGCCCTGGCGGAAGCTCTCGCCCGCGTGCGCCACGCTGCCGAGTGGCAGGCGCTCTGCGTCGCCCCTTTCCTCGATCAGAGAGGGAAAGACCGCGAGGAGGTCACCGAACACCTGCTCGAACGGATCCGGAGTTTCCGCGAGCACTCACGCACGACCGACGTCATCTACCCGTCGGGACACAGCTGCCTCGAGGAAATCCGTGTCTACCACGAAGAGCTCGATCGGGCCTTCTCGATCGCCGCCAGCGAAGGAAGCGCCGGGCGGGCCGCCGGCGGGAGCACCGAGCTGGGACGCCGGATCTCGGCCGCGGCGCGCGAGACCCTGCTCGAAAAGGTTCTGCTGCCGTACAATCGGGAGCTCGGGCGCATCAAGAAGCCCGACAGCACGGCGGGCCTCGCGTCCGCGGCGCGCGAGGCGTTCTTCCTGTGGCTGGCGCGGCACGATCCCGCTCCGCCGGCCACGCGCGACAGTCTCGCCTGGGTATTCGATCAGCTCCTCGATCAAGTCGACGAATGTCGCCGTTTGCGGAACACGATGTGGGAAACGGATCAGCTCGGCTGGTTGCCGATCCGGCTTGCGAAGCGTCCCGACGAGCTAGAGACCCAGGCCCAGATCGACTCGCTGATCGAGCGTGCCGTGCGCCAGGAGTTCACTCGCGGCAACGAGCACCAATACATCGTCAACGAGAAGTTCCAGTGGGAACTTCTCCGCCACATCCTCGCGGCCGAGGATTACCACGTGCTGTGGATCCACGACTACCGAGGCACCGACAGCGCCGGCGAACCCGACCGGATCGGCTTCGACCAGGTCTACCACGGCTACCTACGCGCCCTGATCGATCGGGTGCGCGCGTACGACACCACGGGCACGCTCCCCGTCTACATGATCTTCCTCGATCAAAACTTCTACGAGCCCAATCGAGGGCGGGTCTGGATGAGCTTCCTCGAGGATCCGCTCCACGCCCGGGTGGACCTTCCCAGTGGCCCGCACGAGAAGGAGCAGGAGACGAAGATCCGCGAGGCGCAGAATGAGCTCCGCGACGCGGTCGCCAGCTCGCATCTTCTGCAGGAGCGCCGCCGCCGGTTCGGCGATGGCTGGCTCACCAATCGCATCAAGGTCCACGTGAGTATCACCAACCCCGTCGACTGGTCTTTCTGGAGCCAGCAAGTGATCCCGATCCTCGGCATTCCCGACGTGCTGATGCGGGACCACCGCAAGATCTCCTTCCACGACGTCACCGAGACCGACCCGGGCCGCGGCGAGGCCATCTTCACGGGAATGGGGATCGGCGATCACTACGCCGGACCGACCTGGGAGGATCGCGCCATCCTCGTCACCGGGCCGTCCCTGCTGACGCTCAAGGACATCGCGCGCCAGCTCCTCCTGAGCCAGGGCTTTGCCGAGGAACAGATTCCGTACCCGCTCCGTCCACAGCCGAAGCCCGCCGACTACGAGGCCCTCGTCGATGCCCGGGTCGCGAGCGGAATCGACTACCGATCTCTGCAGATCCACAACCAAACGGGCTACGCGCCAAAGCAGATCAATGTGTTCAAGGCGCTGCTCTACGACGCGATGCCGTACGGTTCGATCGCGATCGTGCCCGACTCGCTCTGGAACAGCCCCTTCTGGGCATCGATGCTGGTCGGCAACGCGCTCCGCGGCGGGCGCATCTACATCATCTCGCCCGCGCTCGCGAATGCCCCGAGCGCGGGCTTTCCGCAGATGTCCCGAGCGCAAGAACTCTACTCGCAGCTGTTGGTGGTCAAGGAGACCATGCGCGAAGACATCGCCCGGGCCGGAGGAAGCCTGAACCTCGGGATCTACGCCGTCGACAAGGACGTCGGTGATCTCTACGGACGCGTCGAGCAATTCTACGACAAGGCGATGAACAATCCTTTCCTCATCGACTTCTTCGACGTACCCGAAGGCGGCGCAGAGCGCCGACAGGCCATGGAGGAGCGCGCCGCTCGGCGCAGGGCCGAGGTCCTCGCAAAGATCGACGCCTCGGGATTCAAGCCCGGCTACGTGACCGAGGACATTGCGGAGCGCAAACCCAAGCTGCACCTCAAGGCCCAGCTTCTCCTCAATCGGGAAGCGGAAGAGCTTCTCAAGAAGTTGGACTGGCCGGCACTGATGGATACCTTCCTCAGCGAGCGCACGAAGCAGATCCATGACCGTTCCCAGTACGTGAAGGCGAACCACGAGTGGGCGGCGAACGAACGCGTCTGGGAGAAGCAGCTCGACGCGTTCGCGTCCGCGATGACACCCGAAGAGCGTGCCCGAGGTATCGCCTACCTGTCCGTCGGATCGCACAACATGGACTACCGGGGCCTCATGATGGACGGCGAGGTCGTCTACGTGACGGAGGGGCGCGGGGTGCTCCCAGGGATGCTCGACCTCGTCATCCTGGTCGGCCTTTGCGACTGGGTCGAGGACAAGGGCACGCTCGACGCCCTCCTGCCTCCGTACGAGGAATGGCAACGCAAGATCGGCCGTTTCATGAAGTACGCGCTATGAGATGCCCGACTCGTCGTCGCCATCGTTCGTATTCTCGTCCTACGAGTTGGACCCGATTCCGGGTCAGACCAACGCAAGACGAGTGCGTCCCCGGATTGCGGGCGAGCGGTCCTGACGAGGCCTCATGGTGGTCTGTGGCCACGGCCGGCGGTGCTCGTGGGAGTTGGGAACTACGAATCAAAAGGAGCCGGACGCCGTGTTCCGCACTCGAACCGATACAACGCGACCACTGAAACGCCGAACGAGCATCCTGATCATCGCCCTGCTCGCGACCGTCGGTTGTATTTCCGACGCGGCGGATCGGACACCCGAGGCGCGCGGCGGCTACGCGAAGTCGAGCCAGGCCGAGCTGCGCCAACGGCTGACGCCCTTGCAGTATCGGGTGACGCAAGAGGACGCCACTGAGGCGCCGTTCGACAACGCCTACTGGGACAACCACGCTGCCGGACTGTACGTCGACATCGTGTCCGGCGAGCCTCTGTTCAGCTCGCTCGACAAGTACGACTCCGGCACCGGCTGGCCGAGCTTCACGCGCCCCCTCGCCGCCGGCAGCGTCACCACTCGCGACGACCGATCGCTGTTCACCACCCGCACCGAGGTGCGCTCGGCGCGCGCCGACTCGCACCTGGGACACGTGTTCGACGACGGTCCACCGCCCACCGGCACACGCTACTGTATGAACTCGGCGGCGCTGCGCTTCATACCCGCCGAGGATCTGGCCGACTCCGGATACGGCCAGTACGCCGCCCTGTTCGCAACGTCCGCCCCCTCGAACGACGCGGCAGCGGCGACTCCGCCGAGCCTACAGCGGGAAACCGCGACCCTGGCGGGCGGTTGCTTCTGGGGCATGGAAGAGATCCTGAGAAAGATCCCAGGCGTCGTATCGACGCAGGTAGGATATACGGGCGGTGCGCTGAGCACGCCCCGTTACGAAGATGTGCGCAGCGGCGACACCGGTCACGCCGAAGCGGTCGAGGTCGTGTTCGACCCCAGCGTCATCGGTTACGAGGATCTGCTCGGATACTTCTTCCGCATGCACGACCCGACCACCCTGAACCGCCAGGGGAACGACATCGGAACTTCCTACCGGTCGGCGATCTTCTACCACTCTGTGCGCCAGCGCGAGATCGCGGAACGCGTGAAAACCGACGTGGACCGCGCCGGCAAATGGGACGCCCCGATCGTCACCGAGATCGCGCCGGCCACCGAGTTCTGGCCGGCAGAGGAGTACCACCAGGACTACCTGCAGAAGAACCCGAACGGGTACACCTGCCACTTCCTGCGCGACTGAGACCGCAGTCCGGCGCACGAACGTCCGTCGTGGGTTGCGATCTATCGACCGTCCACGGCCGGTGCCCTCGTCCGCACGTACTCGTCGACGTGGCGCAGGTACTCGGGGATGTCGCGGACGGCGACCAGTACGGAATCATAGATACGGCTCGGATCGATCTCGTCGTACTGATGGACGAGACGGTTCCGCAGTCCCGCACAAGCGGCGATCTCGCGCCCGAACTCGGCCGGCAACGCTCCGATGCGGGCGAGGTCGGTAAACGATTGGAAATAGTCACTCGGCGGCGGCTCCCCGGCTTCGGTGACGAGATGGTAGTTGACGTCGATCATCCTTCCGATCGCGCGTTCGAGATAACGCTCGGCCAGTACCTCCTGCGTCTGTCCGGCGACAAACTCAGACTTCGACATGCGTGCCAAGTCCGCGAGTGCGCGAAGATCCTTGGTGATCAGCGTAGCCTTCCGCGTGACGAGCTCGGGATCGATCATCGACTCGCAAACTCCGCCAACGCCTTCTCCACGTACTGCCTCTCCATCGCAAGGTACCGGCGGTGATCCTGGTAGCGCTTGAATGCGTATATCCGAAGTTCCAACAACGCGCGCGGCGAACCGTACAGGAGTTCGCAGGACTCCGTCACTTTCTTGAGGAACAGCGGGTCGGCTCCGTCCAGGACCGCGAGGTCGACTTCCCGCTCGGGATGGATCTCTTGAAGATCGCGCAGGAGCTCGGCGTAGTCCCCCATCGGCATCGGCACACGCCCGCTGAGCACACCGAGATCGATGTCGCTCCGGACGTGCATCTTGCCGGACACCGACGAGCCAAACCGAACGAGCAGAACCAACCCGTGCTTCTCGGCTATCCGCGCGATGTCTTCCTCATAGACCATGGCGCGAGCCTAGACCCGTCCATAATCAGTCGCAAGATCGCGCCCTCAACGGTAGCGGGTTCAGCTTGAAGCACTTGCCCTTCGACCGGCTCAGGGCGAACGGGAACTCCATTGAACCGACAAAGTTTCGAACCGCTCGGCCTCAGCTCGTCGAAGCCCTCCTTCAAACTGACCTACCACCCCGAATCAACCCCCTGATCGATCCGCTTTGCGCGAATCGGCGAGCTCCTCGTAGATGCTGCGGCGGTGGCCGACTGCAACGACGTGCACGACCCTCCCGCGACGATCGAAGCGATAAACGATGCGAAAGCGCCGCACTCGGTATCGCCTGTAGTCGGCGAGGTCCCGTTGCAGGGCGACGCCGATATCCGGATCGGCGCGAATCGCGAGCAACGCCTGTTTGACGGCCTGTTTCAGACCGGGCGGAAGGGCGCGCACGATTTCTGCGACGTGGGGTGGCATCACCACCCCGACCTGCCTCATCGCTTCTTACGGCGCTTCGGCGGCGGCGGCTCGCCGAAGATGTCCTCGAAAGCGATGCCGCGTCGACCGGCACGGAAGTATCGGCGGCTCTTCGCGATCTGCTCCATCAGTTCGGGATCGCTCATCACTTCCAGCGTTGCCTTGAGGCGGGCGTATTCGTCGTAGTTCACCAGGACCGCGGCGGGTCTGCCGTTGCGTGTGACGACAACCTCCTCCTCGCGCTCATCGACGCCGTGAACGAGTGCGGGCAAGTGCGTCTTCACCTCGGAAATCGGCAGGGTCTTGGTCATTTCAATCCTTCTGCGACCAGAATTCTGGTCGGACGCTACCCGGCGCACCAGGGAGGGTCAAGGATTCTTCTTTGTCATGATCCGGATCCCCATCCGTGGGGATCCGGATCATTCGCTCAGATCGCCGACCCGCTACCCGAGATCGAGTCCACGCAGGATCACTTCCGCCATCGCGTCGGCGGTCTCCTTTGGTGATCGCCGGATGAGGCCGAGCACGTTGGGGCGGGAAAACTCGCGGCCGAGGCCGCCGAGGATGTGGGCTACCGCGGTGGTGTCGATGGAGACGAGCTGCTTCTCGGCCACGGCTCGCTCCAACAAGTTGCGTACGATGGCGATCACGTACGTTTCGTGCGCGTCGAGCAGTTCGCCGCCGCCTTCCAGATCGGCGAAGTCGCGAGCGAACTCGGCCGTCGTCGGTTGCACGGCTTCGTTCACCGCGCGCAAGTAGACGCGCAGGGCATCGAGCGGTTTCATCGCGGGCTGGATCGCCGTGATGGCGGCGCGGCCGATTCGCTGCAGGCGGCGGTCGACGATGGTGAGCAGCAGTTCATCCTTGCTCCTGGCGATTCCGTAGAGCGTGCGCAGGGAGCAGTTCGCCGCCGCCGCGATCTGCGCCATGGTCTGGTCGGCGAGACCGCCGCGCACGACGAGCGCTTCGAGCTTCTCGATGACCTGGCGCTGGCGCTCCGTCAGCCTGCGCTCGCGCTCGGGCGAGAGAAGCGGACGCGGCGCGCGCACACCGGCGATGTCGGCGCGCTCGTGATCGACCGCCGCGGTGCTCACCCGAGCAGGGCCTCCGGGATGTCGACCTCGCGCGCGCGCAACCACTCGCCGAGGCTCTTGGCCTGCGCATCCTGCCGCGTCGACGCCGCGACGCCTTCCTCGAGCAGGCCGTGGATGACGAAGTTCAGCGAGCGCAGCAGCGGAAAGCGGTGGCGATCGATCTGGAACTCGGCGACCTCCGGCAGCAGAGCGCGCAGTCGCTCGGTCGTCAGTGAGTTGTCGAGCCACGCCCACGCCGCGTCGCTGCGCACGAACACGCCGAGGTTGGCGTTGCCGCCTTTGTCGCCGGAGCGCGCCCCGGCGATGCGTCCCAGCGCGACGCGCACGGTCGGTCCGGTCGGCGCCGCACCGGGCTTCGCCGCGGCCGGAACCGGGTCGGCGGCGACGGCCGGCGCGACCGAGTCGACGCGGTGCGTCTCCCCGCCGATGACGACCTCCTGCGGCACGAGCGTGGCGGGAATCAAGCCGGGCTCATAAATGCCGAACGCACGCCCCGCGGACGGACCGCTGCCGATGACGAAGAAGCCGGGGATGGTGGCCAGGGCGAGCTCGGTGACGGCGTTGGCGAACAGGCGCCCGACCTTGTTTTCGTCCGGGTCTTTGACGCTGATGCGCCAGATCGCCACCGCCTCCTCGTTGGTCGGTGGATCGGCCTTGTCGGTGCGGATCAGCCGCGTCGTGACCTGGGCGAAGTCGCCGCGACCGACCGGACACGCGGCCCAGAACGCCTCCTCGATGAGAGCGGCCTTGGCCTCGATGTCGAGACCGGTCAGCGCGACGTTCATCTCGTTGCGATAGCCGCCCACCCGGTTGAGGCACACCTTCAGCGTCGCCGGCGGCGGCTGCCCCTGCACGCCGTGGACGCGCACGCGGTCGCGCCCGGTCGCCTCCAATTGGATCGTGTCGAAGCGCGTCGTCACGTCGGGTCCGAAATATTCCGCTCCGCCGATCTCGTAGAGGAGTTGCGAAGTGACAGTGCCAATCGAGACCTCGCCGCCGGTGCCGTCGTGCTTGCCGATGACGCACGAGCCGTCGCTGGCGATCTCGGCCCAGGGAAAACCGGCGCGCGACAGACCAGGCACTTCGGTGAAGAACGAGTAGTTGCCGCCGGTCGTCTGGGCGCCGCACTCGATGACGTGACCGGCGACGACGGCGCCGGCCAGGCGGTTCCAGTCGCCGCGCTGCCAGCCGTGGTGCCAGGCCGCCGGACCGCACACCACGGCGGCGTCGGTGACGCGACCGGTGATGACAATGTCGGCGCCGCCTCGCAGCGCGTCGACGATACCCCAACAGCCGAGGTAGGCGTTGGCGGTGAGGAACGGCGACGCGTCGGCGATCGGCGCGCCCGTTTCAAAATGCGTCAGCTCGCCGGCCGCGACCAACTCCGCCAACCGCGGCATGAGGTCGTCGCCGCGCACGTACGCGATCTTTGGATGCAGGCCGAGCTTCGCCGCAACCTCGGCGACCGCCGCCGCGCAGCCGTCGGGGTCGAGGCCCCCGGCGTTTGCCACGACCTTGATACCGCGGTCGAGACAGGTGCCCATCACCTGCTCCATCTGCGTGACGAACGTCCGTGCGTAACCACCGCCCGGGCGCTTCATCCGCGTGCGCGCCAGGATCAACATCGTCAGCTCGGCGAGCCAGTCGCCGGTGAGCACATCGATCGGGCCGCCCTCGACCATCTCGCGCGCCGCGGACAGGCGATCGCCGAAAAACCCGGAACAGTTGGCGATACGAATCGGCTTCGGCATCAAAATTTTCTCACCACAGAGGCACGGAGTGCACAGAGACCGGGTACTCGTTTGCGGTCACTGCTTGGTCGCGTCTGTTCCGGCTCCGCACGATCGTCATGCCGGCGAAAGCCGGCATCCAGCCCCATGTCGTCATGCCCCCGGCCTGGATGCCGGCTTTCGCCGGCATGACGTGACTCTCTGTGAGCTCCGTGCCTCTGTGGTGAAGTCATTCGCTGGCGATGGGTTCGACGTGAAGCAGTAGTGCGCCGCCTTCTACCTGGTCGCCCATGGCGACGTGGATCTCGGTCACGATGCCGTCCTGGGGGGCGGTCATCGGGTGTTCCATCTTCATCGCTTCGAGGATCATCAGGACGTCGCCGGCGTTGACCCGGTCGCCCTCCTTCACTCGCAGGTCGATGATCTTGCCGGGCATCGGGGCGATCAGGCCGCCGGTGACGTCGGCGGCGCCGGGCAGCGGGAAGCGCGGTTGGACCGTGAGCTCCACGTCGCCGCGCGGTGTCGCGACGACGAGGCGGTCGGCGATGCGTGTCACCCGGCCGCGGAAGCGCCGGCCGTCGATCTCGGCGTCCACCGCATCCGGCCACCAGCCGTACAGGCGCGCCTCCCCTTCCCCGCCGACGCGGTAGCTGCCGTCGCGCAGCCGGCGGTAGGTCACGTTCACCTCGCGCTCGCCGCACGTGAAGGTCACCGACTGGTCGGGCAGGCGGGCGTTGCGCCAACCGCTCGGCACCGACTCCAGGACGGTGGCGTCGGTGCGGTTCGAGCCTTGCAGCCACAGCGCGGCGACCGCCGCGGCGCGTTGCAACTCCCCGTCGTCGAGCGACAGCGCGCGCGCCGGCGCGACGCGATCGATGAAGTCGGTCGTCGTGTCGCCGGCGAGAAACTCGGGCGAACGCAACGTCGCGACGAGGAAGTCGCGGTTGGTCCGCACCCCGCCGATGTGGCTGCGCTCCAACGCCAGCGCCAGGCGTTGCGCCGCCTCGGCGCGTGTCGCCGCGTGGGCGATGACCTTGGCCAGCATCGGGTCGAAGTCGACGCCGATCACCGATCCGGACGCCACACCCGAGTCCCAGCGCACCGACGGCGCTGTCGCCGGTTCGTACGCCGCCAGTCTACCCGTGGCGGGCAGGAATCCGGCCGCCGGATCCTCCGCGTACAGGCGCGCCTCGACGGCCGCGCCACACCACTTGACCTCCTCCTGTGCGATGTCGAGCGGCTCGCCGGCGGCGACGCGCAGCTGCTCGCGCACCAGGTCGAGGTCGGTGACCGCCTCGGTCACCGGGTGCTCTACCTGCAGGCGGGTGTTGATCTCGAGAAAAAAGAACGCGCCGGATTCGTCGTCGACGAGGAATTCGACCGTCCCCGCCGATTCGTAGCGCAATGCGCGCGCCAGACGCAGAGCGGCGGCCGCCATCGCCTGGCGCGTGACGGGGTCGATGCGCGGCGACGGCGACTCCTCGATGATCTTCTGGTGCCGCCGCTGGATCGAACACTCGCGTTCGCCGAGGTGGATCACGTTGCCGTGCGCGTCGCCGAGGATCTGGATCTCCACGTGTCGCGAGCGGGCGATGTAGCGCTCCAGAAACACCCGATCGTCGCCGAAACCACCGAGTGCCTCGCGTTTCGCGGCGGCGATCGCTTCGACCAGCGCGTCGGCGTCGGCGACGACGCGCATGCCCTTGCCACCGCCGCCGGCCGCCGCCTTGACCAGCAGCGGATAGCCGACGCGCGCGGCGTCGTTTGGATCTTCCGACGACGGCAGCAGCGGCACGTCGAGCTCCGCCGCCAGCGCCTTGGCCGCCAGCTTGTCGCCCATACGGTCGATCACCTCTGGCGATGGCCCGACCCACACCAGACCCGCCTCGATCACGGCGCGGGCGAACGCGGCGTTTTCGGAGAGAAATCCGTACCCCGGGTGTACCGCCTCGGCGCCGGTACGGCGCGCGGCGTCGACGATGCCGGCGATATCGAGATAGCCGCCGGCGAGGCGCACGGCCTCGTCGCACTCGCCGATGAACGGCGCGCCCGTATCGGCATCGGTGTAGACGCCGACGCAGCGGATCCCCATGTCGCGGGCGCTGCGGATGATGCGGCGGGCGATCTCGCCGCGGTTGGCGATCAGCAACGAGGAGAACATCACAGGCGGAACACTCCGTATCCAGTCGCGCCCTCGATGGCGCGGTTGCGCACCACCGAGAGACAGATTCCGAGAACCGTGCGCGTGTCGCGCGGGTCGATGATGCCGTCGTCGCTGACCGCGCCCGTCGCGGTCAGCGCGAGCGACGACTGTTCCTGCGCCGCCTCGACGAGCTCGACGATCTGACGGTCCTGCTCCTCGTCGAACGCCTCCCCCTTGCGGGCGGCCTGGGCACGGCGAACGATCGACATGACGCCGGCGATCTGCTTGCCGCCCATCACCGCGATCTTCGCCGTCGGCCACAGGAAGGTGAATCGATTCTGGTAGGCGCGGCCGGACATCGCATAGGTGCCGGCGCCGTACGAGGCGCCGAAGATGATCGTGAAGTGCGGCACCGTCGAGTTGGTCACGGCGTTGATCAACTGCGACCCCTTCTTGATGACGCCGTCGCGCTCGTACTCGCTGCCGACGATGAAGCCGGTGAGGTTTTGCAGAAACAACAGCGGCGTGTCGATCTGATTGCAGAGCTGGACGAAGTGCGCGCCCTTCTGCGCCGAGTCCGGATACAGGACGCCGTTGTTGCCGAGGATGCCGATCGGGTAGCCGTGGATCGAGGCCCAGCCACACACCAGCGTGTTGCCCCAACGCGGTTTGAACTCCTCGAAGCGCGAGCCGTCGACGACGCGGCCGATCAACTCGCGCACATCCGCCGGCCGCCGCAGATCGGGACTGACCAGACCGAGCAGGTCTTCGGCGTCGTGCAGCGGCTCCACCACTTCAAATCTCGGCGGGGGGCCGGGCTTGCGCCAGTTGAGGTGCGAAACCACCTCGCGGCACAAGCGCACGGCGTCGCGTTCGTCCTCCGCGAGGTACTCCGCCAGCCCGGACACTTCGGCGTGCAACTGCGCGCCGCCGAGCGTCTCGTCGTCAGATTCCTCGCCGGTGGCCATCTTCACCAGCGGCGGACCGGCCAGGAAGATCTTCGACTGGCCGCGAATGACGATGTTGTAGTCCGACATGCCGGGTTGATACGCGCCGCCGGCCGTCGACGAGCCGAACACCACGCACACCGTCGGGATGTCGAGCTTGGAGAGCTCGATCATCTCGTAGAAGTGGCGTCCGGTCTCGGCGAAGTGCCCGGCGCCGAGGAAGCCGCCGCCCGAACCGTCGGTCTTCACCCGCAGGTCCGCCCCCGCCGATTCGACGAAGCTGACGTACGGCATGCGGTTGTCGCGGGCGATCTCCAGGGCGCGCGACCACTTGCGGCCGACGTGCGGCGTGATCGCGCCGCCCAGCACGGATGGATCGTTGGCGAAGATCACGCACTCGACGCCGGCGATGACGCCGATGCCGAGGACACTGCCGCCGCCGACGGTGTAATCACTTCCCCAAGCGGCGAGTGGACTGATCTCGAGAAACGGGCTGTCCGCGTCGAGCGCCATGGCGACGCGCTCGCGCACCGGCAGCTTGCCGCGCGCCGCCAGGCGCGCGTGCGTCTTCTCGCCGCCGCCGGCCGACGCCTGGTCGAGCAGGCGGTCGATCTCCGCGAGCTTGTCGAGCGCCGCGGCGCGGTTCTCGCGAAACTCCGCCGAGCGCGTATCCAACCGCGACGGCAGCGGCGGCGCGAGAATCGACGGTCTCACGACGCCACCCTCGCGCAGCACCAAGTGCGGGACGCGGCCTGCCCGAATGAACCTGTCGAAGTGTGCATCACGATGGAGGGTCCTTCTCTCGAGCCCAATTGACCGGGCCTGAAATGGCATGGTAACGAAATCGCGTCAATATTACCGCACCGACTTCACCGACCTCCTTCCAAAGATCCCCCGTCGATTAAAGCTGAGAGCTGACAGCTGGTGGCTGAAAGCTAAGAGGAGCCCATGGGTCTCTACGACAGTCCCGATCACGAAATGTTCCGCGCCACGGTGCGCAAGTTCGTCCAGGAGGAGATGGTGCCGCGGGCGCGCGAGTTCGACGCGGCGAACCGAATCGACAAGCGCCTGTTCAGAAAGATGGGCGATCTCGGCATGCTCGGCCTGCGCTACGAACCCGAGTACGGCGGTGCCGGACTCGACTGGTCGTATTCGGCGGTGATGTTCGAAGAACTCGCCCGCTCCGACAACGCCGGCGCGACGCTGGCGATCAGCGTCCACACGGACATGGCGACGCCGTCACTGGCGGAGTTCGGCAGCGCGGAACTCAAGAAGAAGTACCTCGCCCCGGCGATCGCCGGCGACACGGTAGGCGCGATCGCCGTCACCGAGCCCGACGCCGGCTCCGACGTCGCCGCGATCAAGACCCGCGCGGTGCGCGACGGCGACGATTGGGTGATCAACGGCTCGAAGATCTACATCACCAACGCCGCCAACGCCGACTGGCTGTGCCTGCTGGCGGTCACCGATCCGGCGGCGGGCTACGGCGGCTTCTCGCAGATCATCGTGCCCACCAGTTCGCCCGGTCTGCACTACGACCTGCTCGACAAGATCGGCCTGTGGGGATCGGACACCGGGCAGTTCTTCTTCGAGGACGTGCGCGTGCCCGTGGCGAACACCATCGGCGAGATCGGCCGCGGCTTCCACCAGCAGATGATGCAATTCCAGGACGAGCGCCTGGTCGCGTGCGTCAGCACCATTGCCAGCTCTCAGCACCTCTGGGAAGAGACCAAGAAGTGGACCGATCAGCGGATGCTCTTCGGCAAGCCGCTGTCGAAGATGCAGAACACCCAATTCAAGATGGCCGACCTGTGGATGCAGATGACCATCGCCAAGGACTTGATCGCGTCCTGCGTACAGCAGCGCGTCGACGGCGTCGACGCCACCGACAAGATCACCATGGCCAAGATCTACTGCTGTCGCGTCGCCAGCACTGTCGCCGACACCTGCGTGCAGTTCCACGGCGGCTTCGGCTTCATGAAAGAGAGCATGGCCGGCCGCGCCTACGTCGACACGCGAGTGGGAACGATCGGCGGCGGCTCGGAGGAAACGATGCTGCACTATCTGGCGAAGAGGTTGGGATTCTAAAATGCAGGGGTCAGGGGCC
>Ga0307505_10000989_pt1 | contig 26016 bp, 26 predicted proteins | sample 23_S_MG_FD_202183 | JGI IMG/M metagenome (GOLD analysis project Ga0307505, IMG submission 202183) | Soil microbial communities from Populus trichocarpa stands in riparian zone in the Pacific Northwest, United States - 23_S | ecosystem: Environmental > Terrestrial > Soil > Riparian zone > Trees... | reverse complement strand
GCTTCGCCGAACGACGATTTCGCTCCTCAACATAGTGTCAACTATGCCTTCGTCGCGAAATCGCCGTTCGACTCGCATCCAGGCCACTCTCGGCTGTCTCGCGACGAAGGGCTGTGAGAAATGCGGGTTAAGACACTTTGTCGCGGCCCAACCTTTTCCGCAACCTTCTTCACGTCGCGGTTGAAGAGCGGGTGTTGCTACCCGTTGGCGTGCGGTCTGCACCGGGGAGGGTGGCTTCAGTTGTATCAGAACGCTGAGCGTGCGGGCTCGGCGTCACTGACGCTTTCCGACACCCGCCCGCGCTCCTCTCGGGATGACGGAGTCGCGCTGCCACTTGGTTGGGTTCAGGGTGATCCCCTTCCCGTCATCCTGAGCGTGTGCAGAAATCCAAGGCTTTCCCAGCCTGTCATCCTGAGCGGGTGGCGGGTGGGTGCGAAGGATCCCCTGCGTTAAACGCAACCCGCGCAGATTGGAGAAGGCCGCGGTTCTCGTACCCCACGCTTCATCGTTCCACGCACGAGATCCTTCGCCGTCTACGCGGCTCAGGATGACAGGGTTGGAAGCGCCCGGATTTCTGCACAGCCTCTGAGAGGGGAGAAGGTGCCGAAGGCGGATGAGGGGTCGCTCTCGTTGCTGTACGTAATCTCTGTTCGCGTTCGCGCCGCGTGGGCCGACTTCTGATCGACTAAACTTCGCGCTTGTCCACCTTTCGCGGCATCCTGTTTCTGATGTTGATTCTGGCGTCTCAGGTCGCGCTGGCGCGTCGCGCCCTCACGCCGCCAAAGTATCCGTGGCACCTGGCCAATGTCTGGTGGACCAGCCCGGCGTCGACGCCGTCCTTCTCCGAACTGGCCATCGACTTCGAGATCGTCGGGGAGGTGCCGGACGGGGTCGATCTCTACATCGCGCCCCTCGGTCTGGTGGAGATTGGCGGCATCCCGGCCTACGGCGGGGTCCAGACCTCGATCCGCGGCTGGCCGAGCAAGAACGCCCGGCGTCTGGCGCCCATCGGTCGCGGCGGAATCTTCTCGCGTTGGTCTTTGGACGGGCAGCCGCTCACTCTCGACGAGGCGACCGGTCCCGCCGGCACTCACTATGAGGCCGCGGGCTATGAGGATGAATTCGTCAGTGTCCGCCGCCGGGTCGACTGGAAGTCCGGCCGGTATACGTACTTTCTTCGCCGCTCCAGGAAGACCAGTGAACTCTGGTTCAAAGCCTCGGTTCGCGAGCTGGAATCGGGGAAGGAAACGGAGATTGGCTCACTTCGTTTCGACGCTGCCGATCGATCGCTGGCCGCGCCGATTGCATCGTTTGTCGAGATCTATGGAGCCACGTCCGTGATCCCGCAGTTGACGATCATTTTCGGTGAGCCGCGAGTCGATGGCTCGAGGCGCCCTGCAACCAGAACGACCATCACCTATCCTGACAACGGCACGGATGGCTCGGTCCGATTCGCCAACGCGTCGCAATCCGGAGGGCGCGTCGTCGTCACACTGGTTCCGGCGGGCGTGAGAAACTCTCCGAAGAGATAGCGCGGTCGTCGAGACCCGCCTCAGCCACTTCATCTGGAATCTGCGTAGCGTGCGAAGACACGCAATGTTGGTAGTGCAAATGGTCGGTTGGCAGTGGTCTGGGATTCAACGCGACACCGGCGCGGGGCTCGAGAATCGAGTCTCTGGGAGACTGGAGGGGCGAGATGCTCGCCCGGCTCCGCGCCCTCGCGTCGATCAGTGCTGAGGGAGGCGCGGCTTCCGTCGACTGGCTCTTCTTCATGCGATGCTCCTTCGAGTTTACTGGCTTCTCCCAGTAGACCACCGAGGCGCCGCATTTCTCAATCGAAGGACTGCCCGTCTTCCAGGCGGTGGCCAAGCGACTCGGGTTGACGATAGCCTGTCATTGCTCCGGCGGAGCATCAAGCGAGCCGCGGACGCGGAGGAACGAAGCGAATGAGTCTGATCGACTGGTCCGATCCCGACGAGATGCTCGGGCTGCTGGTGGAGTATGTCGCCGACGAGGCGGTCGCAGCACACGACGACGCGGACCGGGCGCACTTCCTGACTGAGCTGTCGCGGGAGCTCGATGCCATGGCTGACCGGGACTTCGAGTCAGTGGAGGGGATCGAGCTGGCGTTGCGCGAATTGCACGACGGGCAACCCAGGGAATTCGCGGGAGATCCGGTCCTCACCCACGTGGCAGCGTGCGTCGAAGAGCTCCAGCGCATCGGAACGGAAAATCGTCCCTGAGAGAGGTTCACGCGCAAGTGAACGCTCGGCCAGTCTTTGGTGAGGGCGACGAGATCGTGCAAGAGCGAGCCAGGATTGTGCGGCATCGTTCACGACGGATATCGTTCACGGGTGTCGGCCACGGATGCTTTGACGAGTTTCTCGAGGACTCCGGCGTCGATGTCGGAGAACCTCTTGATGTAGACGCAGACCTTCCCCGCTCGGTGCGGGCCGAGCTCCTGCAGGAGGTTCTCGCGGGACTCGAAGGCATCGGCGATGTAGACGACCATCTCCGGCTTCCGATACGCGAAGGCGGCCAGGCAGGAGTCCCCCTCGTGCCCACTCGCGTACCTGTAGTGGTAGCTGCCGAAGCCGACGATGCTCGGTCCCCACATCTTGGGCTCGCACTTCGTCACCTTCTGCATCAGTGTGGCGATCGCCACACAGTCGGCCCGGCGCCTTGGATCCGCGATGGTGTCGAGATACTCCTCGACGCTGGCCGCGGTCTGCTTCGTCTTCTGTTGAGCTTTCGCCATCAGCCCCTCCGGTCGCATGTCATGGCCTGCGACGTCCATCGAGTCGGCAGTCACGCCGGCCGCATGCGAAAAGAGTATCGCACTCGGACAACCCGAGGGAGCGGTCGGCGAGTTGCGGCGTCGAGACAGACGACCGTCGCTACGGCCTGCGCCTCGCTCGATTCTCTCGCGGTTGCCCGTTGCCGGTTCTCAGTTCGTGACGACCCGTGGGCGCGACTGGGTGCAGACAACCGATCACCGACAACGGACAACCCGACCACTGGACAGGCGGCCGTGCCACCCCTGGAGTCTGCGCGGTGCAAAAGCACGTTGGCCTCGGAGCGACCGCGCATGCGCAAGGCTAGGCCAATCAGCGCCGCCGGACGCCGGCTAGTCTGGTGCCGGATTGAAGAAGATCTCCCGCACCTCGACCTGTCCTCGGGTGGCGGCGACGCCTTTGCGCGCCCATGCCACCGCCTCGTCCATGTCGGCGCATTCCAGGATCCAGAAGCCGCCGATGTGCTCCTTGGCCTCGAGATACGGCCCGTCTGTGATGAGGACTCCACCATCGGGCTGCGTGCGCAGCGACTTCGCGGACCCGAGGCCGCAAGCGAACTTCCTGACGCCAGCGTCAATCATCTCCTTGTTGAGCGCGTGAATCTCGCGGCCCGTCGCTTCGTCCATCTGGGACGGGTCGAAGTCGTCGGGGAGGTAACCAGCAACCAAATATTGGGGCATGTCTTCTTCTCCTGTCTTGATCATCGGGCGGGTTGATGATTACCCGGCCCTTCATGATGACGTCGAACGGCGGAGCGGGAAATCGACAAGCGATCAAAAAAAAATCCGCACTTGGCCGGGTCCCTTTCCAGCGGGCGGGTTCGAGTGCCCGCTTGGGTGCTCACATGGAGTTTGGACATTTTCGTGCGGCCTGAGAGTTGTGTGCAGAGATCCGCGCGCTCCCCTTCGCGTCATCCTGAGGGTGCCGTGTCAGCGGTACAGAGATTGTTGGCAGGATGGAGGGCTGCCCCCCCATTTCTAAATCGTCGCCAAAACTGGCAGCAGGAACGAAGCCGAACCGGGAGTAGTACTCCGGGTGACAATCAGGGGTGTCGCTTCAAGAACCCGGTGATCTGCTGCGCGATCAATTCGGGTTTCTGAAGGAAGAGGTGATGAAGCCCGCCGGGAATCTCGACGATTTCCGCGTCGCGCCGCGCCGCGCGAAGCTGAGCGACACTCTCGCTTGCGCATCGCGCGATGATGTCACGCTGATACTGTTGCATGGCTCGCCGTAGCTCTGCCGTCGCACCGATGGGCAGGCCAACAGGTTCCAAAGGGTCCGCGTAGATGGCGAGGATGGGTGCGCGGGTGGCACCGTAGTCTGGCGAAGTCAGCCCCGAAGCTCGAATGAACTTTGCAAACTCGCTGTCTGGCGTTCTTGGGCTGAGCTGTCCGGTGGCGTCCGCCACGACCGATTGCTCGATATTTCTTCGAACCGCTTCCGACCAGATGCGTCGATAATAGACGCCGGGATATGCGTCGCCTCGTTGGAAGTATGCGAGGTAGGCCTGCATTGAGCCGTAGTCGGCGGCCGTCGGCTGCTTTGCCGGCAGCGGGTTCCTGGCGGCACGTGTGACCTGCAGTACCAACTTCCGATCGTACGCGGCGTCGAGATAAACGAGAGCCTGCGCGCGCTCAGGGTGGGCGATCGCAAACGCAGTGATTTCATCGCCGGCGAGCGAATGCCCAATTAGCGAGGCTTTACGCACGCCGATGTGGTTCAGGAGCGCGACAATATCTTCAGCCGATTCGGTGGCGTCGTGCGACTTTGCCGGTCCGGAACCACCCCAGCTCCGTCGCGTGACGGCGACGACACGATGCGATGGTACCAAGCGAGGTGCGAACTCCGACCAGATGTACGCCGTGTCGCTGAGTCCTGCGAGCAGAACGACCGTCTCTCCCTCACCACCCCAGTCCAGATACTGAATCGTTGTGCCATCGGGTGCCGTGAAGACTCTCGCCGCCGGCACTGCCGATGAATTGCCCGGCGTTGTGGCTTCACAGCCGAGGAGAATGGCGACTGCCACCCATAGGAGCCCGTGACGAAGCCGCATGGATTCAGCATATACCCGCGGCGTCGTGTTGCTGCAATGCCGGCCCCCCGTCACGATGTTTGCGACTTCCGCTCACGTCGCGTACTGAGGATTGCAGCACTCCACCAAACCAGCGCGCGCTCGCGCCGATCAAGCGCGTCTTTCCACGCACGCTTCGCCCGTTCGCACACGCACCTCATGGAGCTCAACCGGTTCGAGCAACCCACCTTATGATGAAGGGATGACGATTCTTCTGGGGCACATCTCCGAGCTCGTGCGGTATCCCGTGAAGTCGATGGCTGGTGCCGTGACGGAGTCGGCGTTTCTCGGGTGGCATGGTCTGGATGGAGACCGGCGCTTTGCTTTCCGTCGTCTGGGGGACGAGGGTGGTTTTCCGTGGCTGTCGGCGAGCCGTTTTCCGGAACTGGTGCTGTATCACCCTGTCGGTCTCGACGAGAGCACGGGCGAGCCCACTCACGTGCGCACGCCGGCCGGAGCGACCCTGGCGCTGCGCAGTGACGAGCTCCGGAGCGAGATCGCCGAGCGCAGTGGTCTCAGTCTGGAGCTCATGAAGTTCAAGCACGGGATCTTCGATGATGCGTCGGTCTCGGTGCTGAGTCTGGCCACGATTGCGGGGATCAGTCGTGAGGTCGGGACGGACCTGGATCGTCGCCGGTTCCGGGCGAACATCGTGGTCGAGACCGGGAATCTGGAGCCATTTCTGGAGGACGGTTGGGTTGGGGGGACGCTGGTGTTCGGTGACAGCGAGTCGCGGCCCGCGGTCAGTGTGACGGCGCGCGATGTGCGCTGCATGATGATCAATCTCGATCCGGATACGGGCGAGCAGGATGCGCGGGTGATGAAGACGGTCGTGCGAATGAATCAGAACAATGCGGGCGTCTATGGCACGGTGGTGCAGACGGGGACTCTCCGCGTTGGGCAGTCGGTGAGCCTGGCTTCTGCTTAAGGGGGACGTTCACCACAGAGGCACAGAGACACAGAGAGGCGTAGCCGCAACCAAAGCCGCCGTGGCGGCGGTAGTGGATAGCACCCGGCTTCAGCCGGGTGGAAACGGTGGGCAGCAAAATGAGTCCGCGTAGCGGGCGACAGAAACGGGCCAAGGAGTCTGTCGCCCGCTACGCGGGCTCGACGTTGGGGCCACGTGGTTCACCCGGCTGAAGCCGGGTGCTACTTTCTGTTGCCGCCTACGGCGGCGAGAATCTGTGCGTCGCGCGAAGAGTTTCGTTGTTAGTAGTGCAGAACGGGCAGTGCCCGCCTACCCAACGATGATGACAACTGTGGAGCGGTGGGCTTTAGCCCTCCGGGCGCTCGCGATGAGTGCGCCGAAGAGGTGTGAGGCTCTCGGGACATTGGTGCCGAAAGCCGCGTGCTTCGTCGAAGCCGAAACGGCAGAGGGGAAGCGCTTCGCGAGAGCCCGGAGGGCTAAAGCCCACCGCTCCACAGCAACCGTTCCTCTGACGGCACGACGCTGCAGCTTGTGCGCGCCGCGCGAAGAATTTTCGTTGGTTACAGAGTCACCACAGGTTGTCTTTCTCTGTGTCTCTGTGCCTCTGTGGTGAACGTCTCTGGGAGGGCGACGATGAAGACGATCTTTGAAGGGAAGCATGTTCTCGTGCTCGAGCGGGACGACTGGCAGTACGTCGAGCGCAAGCGCGGCAAGGAGGCGGTGGCGGTGCTGGCGGAGACGGATGACTTGAACGTGGTCCTCATTGAGCAGTTCCGCAAGCCTCTGAATGCACGCGTGGTCGATTTCCCGGCGGGGCTGGTGGGAGATGAGGGTGGCGTGGATCATCCCGAGGAGACGGCGCGGAAGGAATTGGAGGAGGAGACGGGGTACACGTGCGAGTCGGTCGAGCTGCTGGTTCGCGGTCCCAGCTCGCCCGGGATTACATCGGAGATCGTCAGTCTCTACCGCGCCCTCGGTGTTCGCAAGCAGGGCGAGGGCGGCGGCGTGGACGGCGAGGACATCACGGTCCACCTGGTGCCGCGCGGCGAGCTGCGGCAGTGGCTCCGTCAGAAGGAGCGCGAGGGTGTGCTCATCGATCTGAAGGTGGGGCTGGCTTTCGGGGTGTAGGTGTTGGTTGCGAGTTGCGGGTTGCGAGTTGCGAGTTGGGCATTCAGCGCGAGACTCTCTGACAACTGACAACCACGCCCTGCCGACGAAACACAGCGCGGGCCGCACCTGACAACCCAACGCTCGGGATGACAGCAACTTCATCGAGATCTGCGAGTCGTGTGAAGAATGTCGAGGGTCGAACCGTGCTCTCGAGCAATCGCCAACCGTGCCTCCCGGCACGGAGTGGGCTATCCTCCCCGCCGTGATTCGCTTGGTTCTGATGATTTTGGTGCTCTGCGCGCTTCCGTTGCGTGCGGAGCGAGTCCGTGTCGTCGTTGCGATGGAGGCTGCGTCCTCGGGGGAGTTGGACGTGCTCGCGTCCGAGGCTCCTTTGGAGTTGCGCACGGCGGCGCGCCTGGAGCGGTGGGGTGCGGGTCGGGTGTTCTCGGTGGAGATCGACCGCGAGGAGCTCGACGCATTGCGGCGTCATCCGAGTGTGCGGGCGGTGTCGGTCGACGAGGGTGGTCAGGGCGGACTGCTGGAGAGCCTGCCGGTGATCGGCGCGAATGTGGTGCGCGATCAGGGGATCGACGGGCGCGGGATCACGATCGCGGTGCTGGACACGGGGATCGACACGCATCACCCCGACTTTGCCGGGCGCATCGTGGCGGAACGTTGCTTTTGCGACAACCTGGACGGGACGGGTTGTTGTCCGGGTGGGGCCACGGAACGTGCTGGTGCCGGTTCCGCCGAGGACGATCAGGGGCATGGGACTCACGTCGCTGGGATTGCGGCCGGAGGTGGGGCCAATGCGCCGCGTGGGGTCGCTCCGATGGCGAAGCTGGTCGCGGTGAAGGTCATGGATGCACAGAACCGGTTTCGCAGTTTCACGCAGATCTTTCGCGCGCTGGAGTGGATCGCGAATGAGCGTCTCGATGTGGACGTGATCAATATGAGTCTGGGGTCGTTCGCGGTGTTCGCGCCGGATCAATGCCGGTCCGCGGCGGTGTCCGTCGGGCTCGAGCCGGTGGTTCGGAGGTTGCGCGATCGCGGGGTGCTCATTACGGCGTCGACGGGGAATGACGGCAACACGACCGGCACGTGGTTGCCGTCCTGCATGGACGACGTGCTGGGCGTCGGCGCGACGTACGACACGCCGGGGAATCACTGCGGCACGGTCAGCAACACGCCGGACGATGTGGCCTGCTTCACGAACAGCAGCGGCTCGATGGATCTGGTCGCGCCGGGGGTGTCGATTTTCGCCAGCCAGCGTGGCGGTGGCGCGATCACGCTCACCGGGACGTCGATGGCCGCGCCTCACGTGGCCGGCACGATCGCGCTGATGAAGCAGGCCGGAGGCCGCTCGCTCAGCGCGGACTTCATCCGCAGTGTGCTCGCCCAAACGGGGAAGCCGGTAACGGACACGCGCAATTCGCTCACGTTTCCGCGCATCGACGCGCAAGCGGCCGTCGCCGCCACGCCCGCACCGCCACCGGGTTCGCGACGTCGCGTCGTCCGTCCGTAGGGCGGTACGGCCGGCTTACGCGCGCCCGCCGGAGGAGCGCGTCCAGTGGGTTGGGTTGTCAGTTGTCGGTGATCGGTTGTCTGTACCTGATCGCGAAATGGATCACCCCCAACGGAGAAAAGCCAACCGACAACGGGGGCCAGGTTACCTGCGGGCTACTTCCCCACTGCCAACACGATCTTGCCGAAGTGGTCGCTGGAGGCCATGAGGCGGTGCGCTTCATCGGCGTGGTCGAGCGGGAGTACGGTGTGGATCACGGGACGGATGCGGCCGGCGTCGAGGTCGGCGCCGAACTGTTCGAGGAAGGCGGACACGATGTTCGCTTTCTCGGCGGGTGTGCGTGCGCGGAGCGTGGAGCCGATGAGCTGCACGCGTTTGGTCAGCAGGCGGCCGATGTCGAGGGTGGCGTCGCGTTCGCCGCCCATGGAGCCGATGATGACGATGCGTCCGTCGACGGCGATGGCCTCGAGGTCGCGGGGGAGGTAGCGGGCGCCGATGTGATCGAGGATGACGTTGACGCCACGCGCTTTCTCGACGAAGTCCTCGGTGCGATAGTCGATGGCCACATCCGCGCCATGCGCGAGGCAAAGCTCGCACTTCTCCGGCGAGCCCGCGGTGACGAGGACGCGAGCACCGGCGAGCTTCGCGAGGGTCGTTCCTGCGGTGCCCACGCCGCTTCCTCCGCCGTGCAAGAGAACACTCTCGCCCTCGCGCAGCCGCGCGAGGAGGAAGAGGTTCAGGAATGCGGTGAGGAAGACTTCGGGAAGCGCGGCCGCTTCTTCGTCGCTGAGCCCGTCGGGCACATGCATGGCCGAGCCCGCGTCCACGACGACGTCCTCGGCGTAACCACCACCCGCGAGCAAGGCCATGGCGCGATTGCCCACGTTCCAGCCGCGCACTTCCTCACCGACCTCGGAGACGACGCCTGCGCACTCCAACCCGAGGATCGTCGAGGCTCCCGGTGGTGGCGGGTAGTGTCCCTGGCGTTGCAGTAGATCGGCGCGGTTGACCGCGGTGGCACGCACGGCGATGCGCAGATCGCGGGGGCCGAGGATCGGCGCGGGTGCTTCGCCGAGGATCATGGAGTGGTCTTGCTGGACGAGGATGGCGCGCATGATTCTCGGTTGCATAGTCTCATAGGGGGTCGTTGCGACATCGGCACTTGGAGGTGGCCGGATTTCCGGCTATCGTTCCGGCCCGTGACGGATCAAGCGGCGATTTCCTGTATTGGGCTCAAGAAGCACTACTCCGACGTGAGGGCGGTCGATGGCATCGACCTCGAGGTGTTGCGCGGGGAGTGTTTCGGTTTGCTCGGGCCGAATGGCGCGGGCAAGACGACCACCATCGAGATCCTGGAGGGGTTGAACACGCCGGACGCCGGTCAGGTGCGCATCCTCGGGCGGGCCTGGGAGGATGACGAGCGGGAGATCCGCGAGCGCATCGGCGTTTCTCTGCAGGAGACGCAGTTCAGCGAGAAGGTCAGCGTCTACGAGACGCTTCGCCTCTTCTCGTCGTTCTATCGCCGCGGGCGCGATCCGGAACAGTTGTTGCGCGATCTGTCGCTGGAGGAGAAGCGCAATGCGCGCGTGGGCAAGTTGTCCGGCGGCCAGAAGCAGCGCCTCGGCGTGGCCTGCGCTTTGGTGGGCGAGCCGGAGATTCTCTTCCTCGACGAGCCGACCACGGGCCTCGATCCGCAGAGCCGCCTGCAGCTCTGGGACATCGTGGCCGGCTATCGCGCGCGCGGCGGCACGGTTCTGCTGACCACGCATTACATGGAAGAGGCCGAGCGCCTCTGCGATCGCATCGCCATCATCGACCACGGAAAGCGCATCGCGCTGGGCACTCCGAAAGAGCTGATCGCCCGGCTGGAAGCGCCGCACATCATCGACCTGACCACGCTGCCCGCGCTCGAGGAGCAGGATTTCGCGTCCATTACCGGCTTTCATGGCGCGACGCGCCGCGCCGAGGCGTGGCAGCTCCGCGTGGACTCACTGGCGGCGTCCGTGCCCGAGCTGATCGGCATCGTCGATGCCAAGGGCGTGAAGCTGGACACGCTGTCGACTCACGCTGCCACTCTCGAAGATCTGTTCGTCGCCCTCACCGGCAGGGAGCTCCGCGATGTCTGAGAAGCGCTACACGGGATCGCCGCTCGCGGAGCTGACGGTCTATCGACTGAAGGAGTTCGTGCGCGAGCCGGACGCGGTGTTCTGGGTGTTCGTGTTCCCGCTTCTGCTCACGGTGGCCCTGGGGTTTGCCTTCCGGGAGAAGCCGCCTGATCGCATTCCGGTGGGCATCGTGGAGGGACCTTCGGCGCAGCGGTATCTGGCGGCGATGAAGAAGTCGCCGGCGCTGCAGCCGCGGTTGTACTCCGTGACCGAAGGGCGGGAAGAGTTGCGCCGCGGAAAGATCTCGCTGCTCGTGGAAGGCGATGCGGTGCCCGCCTACCGTTTCGACCCGACGCGCCCGGAGTCGCGCACGGCACGCGTGGAGGTCGACGACGCCTTGCAGGATGGCGCGGGCCGCCGCGATGCGTTTGCGGCGAAGGACTCGCACGTCACCGAGCAGGGCTCGCGCTACATCGACTTCCTCGTGCCCGGCCTCATCGGGATGAATCTGATGAGCACCGGGATGTGGAGCATCAGCTTCGCGGTCGTGAATGCGCGCTTGAAGAAGCTGCTCAAGCGCTTCCTGGCCACGCCCATGCGCAAGGTGCACTTCCTGGGCGCGCAGTTCATCTCACGCCTGGTGTTCCTGGTCCTGGAGGTGGCCCTGGTCACGCTGTTCGCGTGGCTGGTGTTCGATGTGGAGGTGCGCGGCTCGCTCTGGCTGTTCTGCCTGTTGTGCTTCCTCGGCGGCGCGGCCTTCGCGGGGATCGGCATTCTTCTCTCCTCACGCGCCCGGACGCTGGAAGCGGTGAGCGGTCTGATGAACGTCGTGATGATGCCGATGTGGATCTGCTCGGGTGTGTTCTTCTCGTATGAGCGTTTCCCGGAAGTGGCCAAGCCATTCATCCGCGCGTTGCCTCTCACCGCGCTCAACGACGCGGTTCGCGCGGTGATGAATGACGGCGCCGGCATGGGCGACGTCATGCCGCAGATCATCAATCTCACGGTCTGGACGATCCTCACGTCGTTCGTCGGTCTGAAGATCTTCCGCTGGAACTGACCGGGAGTTTCTTCGCGCAGCGCGCACACCCTGCTGTGGAGCGGTGGGCTTTAGCCCTCCGGGCTCTCGCGACGAGCTCCCCTCTGCCGTCTCGACTTCGACGAAGCACGCGGCTTTCGGCACGACAGTCCCGAGAGCCTCACGCGACTTCGGCGCACTCGTCGCGAGTGCCCGGAGGGCTAAAGCCCCCCGCTCCACAGTCGCTCGCAGTGTCGTCTCTCCGTCTCAGTGGCTCTGTGGTGAGCCGCGGCCTTTGGCGGGCGCGAAGGAGAGGACTTGGCGGTCGTTGGAGATCCAGAGGCGGAAGCCTCGGTCGTTGGAGAGGTAGTGGAGGATGGTGGGGCGGAGGCCGGCGCGGCAGGGAAGGTCGAGGTCGAGGTCCTCGAGGCGGGCGGGGTAGCCGTCGTGTTGCTGGTGATGGCGCAGCAGGGCATCGCGAACGGTGAGGCCGGCGGTGGTGCACTCGTTCCAGGCGCGTGAGAATTGGGCCTGGCCGAGGAAGAGACCGGCGAGCATCATGAGGCCGGTGAAGAGCACGTTCACGCGACCCTGCCGGGTGAAGATGGTCAGGACGAGGGTGGTCAGGGGCACGACGAAGGTGAAGATTCTCTGGACGACGCCCAGCTCGCCGCGCTCGCCGAGTGCGACTCCAAAGAGAAACGCCGCGCCAGCGTAAGCCAGCGCGGCGATGAGACGGCTGAGGAAGACCACGTCAGAAGGAGAATACCAGAGCGCGGGTAGTCTCTCGCAACTCGCAACTCGCAACGCAACTCGCGCAACCGACTTGTACCGCCTGCGGGGCCGATACAATCCGCGGACCATGAAGATTGCCACCTGGAATGTGAACGGAATCCGCGCGCGGCACGAGCAGTTCGCGGCCTGGAGTGCGTTGGAGAGGCCGGATGTGATCTGTTTGCAGGAGATCAAGGCCAAGCTCGACCAGATCCCGCAGAACGCTGTGCTGGAGGGATATACGTGCTATTGGCACGGGGCGGGCGGGTATTCGGGGGTGGCGTTGCACGTGCGCAACGAGTTCGCTCCCGCGGCTGTGATCTCGCACCCGGACTTCGACCACGAGACGCGCATCGTGCAGGCGCAAATCGAGGACACCGTGTTCACCAGTGTGTATGTTCCGAACGGCGGGAAGGATTTTGACGCGAAGATCGCCTTCATTCATGCGCTTACCGCCTATGCTCGCGGGCTGAAGGAGCGGGGGCTGAAGCTCGTGTTGTGTGGCGACATGAACATCGCCCGGGCGGAGATCGACGTGCATCCGAAGGAACGCAAGCCGCGCGCGATCGGGCAACTGCCGATGGAACGCGAGCTGTTCGAGCAGTTGCTGGTGGAGGGAGGCCTCGTGGATGTCGGGCGCTCGCTCTATCCCGAGGACGAGAGCTATTACTCGTGGTGGGCGCCGTGGCGAAACATGAAGGAGCGCAACATCGGCTGGCGTCTCGACTACGTTCTGGCCGCGAAGGAGCTCGCCAGCCGCGCCGTGTCGTGTCCCTCGCAACGGGAGATCGGCACCAGCGATCACGCTCCGGTGGTCGCAACGTTTGTGTGATGTTGCGTGTTGCGGGTCTTCGAGGAGTCTCACCGGTTCGCAGTCTCACAGCGCGGGATGACAGCAACTTCGACTCGTCATCTGCGCGCCGGGCGCGGAGTGCAGGGTAGGACCCGCTACTCGCAACTCGCAACTCGCAACCCGCAACCCGCAACCCGCAACTCGCAACCAAGAAGGGTCGAGCTACCGTCGACCCGGAAAAGAAAAAGCCGGCGTGGTGTACGCCGGCTTTCGGTACCGCGGGACTGCGGAGGAACTACTCCAGGACGACCAGGACGACGCGGCGGTTGGCTTCACGGCCGGAGCGGTCCTTGTTCGACTCGAGGGGCAGCGTGTCGCCGTAGGAGATGGTGGACATGCGTGCGAGTGGGAGTTGGTGCTCGCGGGAGAGGTAGCGGCGGACGGAGTCGGCCCGGCGCTGGCCGAGGTCCTCGTTGTGGCGCTCGCTGCCGGTGTCGTCCGTGTGTCCCTGGATCTCGATGAAGTACTGCTGATCGAGCACCTTGACCTTGCTGCCGAACTCGTTGAGCGCGGCCTTGGCCTCATCGGAGAGGTCCGCGGAGTCGAGCTGGAACTTCACGCGGTCTTCGGAGAACGTCTGCTCGAAGACTACCTTGCCCTTGGCGAGCACGCCGGCTTCCTGCGCCCGCTTGAGGGCTTCCTGCGCGGACTGGCTGAGCTCCGCGAGGCGGACATCCGTTTGCTGCTGCTTCTGCTGGAGGTCTTCCACCTGACCTGCCACGGACTCGATTTTCTGGTTCGTCGAGGCCTGCGAGGCGGCGATCTTTTCGTCGACCGATTTCGACGTGGCGCACGCACCCAGGAGAACTGCCAGGGCGGTCGCCGAAAGAGCTCTTGTGTACTTCATCATCGACTCTTTTTCCTTTCGTTACGCTTGTTCTGCGCGCGAGTCGTAGCCGGCGCCGGTGGTTCGGTCCCGCGGTAGCCGGCACGAACACGAACGGAGCGAACACGACCCGCTAGCTCAAGCGAAATGCGGCGGTACTTTACAGCACCTTTTCCCGTCGGAGGGAAGCCAATCAAATATTGGGCCCGAAGTGCGCGCTCGATCCCATCCATAGCATTTGCAAGGACTTCCGGGCGATTGCCAACGAACAGCTTGCCGCCCGTGGCGGCGGCGAGCTCTTCCAGAAGGTCGATGTTGGCCATCTCCTCGCTGATCGGCGCGCTCTTGCGGACGTGCGCCTGCTCGCCCGGCTCGCGCAGGCCAAACGCGTAGATGGGGATCGACACGCCTTCCATCCGGCTCTCGATCGCCTCGCGGGTGAGCGTCGAGGCGTTGTCGATCCCGTCGGAGAGCAGGATGATGGCCCGGGAAGGATTGCGCCCCAGCTCGGTGCGCTCGGGCATCTCGGCCAGCGCGTCGAAGAAGGCGGTCTTGCCCCAGGGTTTGACGACGTCCAGCGCGCGGGCAATGGCCGCGGGATTCTCGGTGAAGGGGACCAGCTCGTTGGCCTGTCCCTTCGAGTCGAAGACGAAGAGGGCGAAGTCATCGCCGGTCTTCCGGCGGGCGATGAGGGCGTTGATGGCCGCCTTGGCGGCGTCGAGCTTTCCCGCCAACGCCATCGAGCCGGACCCATCGAGAAGGATGGTCCAGGACACGGGCGCATTCATCGACTGTTCGAACATGTCGGTGCGGACGCGCTTGCCGTCGACGAGCAGCGACACTTCCTTGGCCTGCAGGTCGACGATCGGAACGCCCTTGGGGCCCAGCACGGTGAAGGGAACCATCACGTAGCTGACGGAGACTTGCTCGCTCAAGTCCTGAGCGAAAACGCTCGTCGCGAGCAAGGTCAGCAGGAGTAGGTGGCGGATCATGTTGCGGAGAACACCTCCCATTCGCGGGTCATTGCGGCGAGGGCGCGCGCGGAGCGCCGGCGTCTCGCCGGCTGGCTGGCTGGGGGGCGTCCTCGCCCCGGGAGGGGGAGCGCGCCTCGTGCGAAGGACATTCGTCTCGCGATGCCGCGTTTCGGCTTCGAGTGCTGGCCCTGCGGCGGGACGCCGCAGGGCCAGCCGGCGAGTACGCCGGCGCTCCTCGGCGATCGCCCGCTAAACGCCTACCCCAGTGTGAGGGGGACGAAGGTGTCGTCTTCCTGATGCTTGCGCTCCCACTTGAGGAAGTCGTAATAGCCGCAGCGGTTCTGGGCGGGATACTCGTGGCAGACGCCGGGGCGGGCGTCGTAGATCGTGCAGTTGCGGGTCTTCAGATCGAGGAACATGCAGACGCTGCCGTAGATCTTGTCCTTCTGGTGGCGAAGGACCTGTTCCTTCTCTTTGATCTTGGTGAAGCGTTTGCGCGCTGTTTCCACGTCGACGCCGAAGTGACGCGCCAGACGGGTCAGGTCTTTCTTCTCGACGATGATCCGCTCATAGCTGCAGCAGTACGCCGGACACTTCAGGCAGTCGTAGGAGAGCTTCCGCGCAGGAGTCGTATCGTCAGTGGCCATGCGTGCTCCGCAGTGTAACGCAGGAGGAGGCAGACTGAGTGCTGAGTGCTGAGTGCTGGGTGCTGTGTGCTGGGTGCTGAGTCCAGCCCCCCCGGAAACGAGTGTCCAGTGGACGGGTTGTCAGTTGTCGGTGATCGGTTGTCTGCACGCAGTCGCACCATTGATAGATCACCACGAACTGAGAACCGACAACTGACAACCCAACCCACTGGCAACTCGCAACCCGCAACCCGCAACCCGCAACCCGCAACCCGCAACCCGCAACCCGCAACAAGGAATCCGGCTACCATGCGCGCCTATGGATCACGCCGTCGCCCTCGTTCAGGCGTACCTGCAGCTCAACGGTTACTTCACCTCGGCCGAATATCCGATCATTGCCAGTGCGGGGCGCAATGGGTTCCGCACGATCACGGACATCGACATCCTGGCGTTTCGCTTTCCGTCCGGCGAGCCGATGAAGGAGCAGGCGCGGCGCGCGCCGAAGGGGCTCGACGTTTCCGGACTGGACACCGGTCTGGCCGTGCCCACGGGTCGCGTGGATATGGTCATCGGTGAAGTCAAGGAAGGCCGCGTGGGGATCAATACCGGCATCCGCGATCGGGACGTGCTGCGCACGGTGATCAACCGCTTCGGCGAAGTGGGCGATACCGACCGCGTGGTGGATGCTCTGCTCCGCACGGGGGTGGCCGAGATTCCGCCGACCTACACGGTGCGCCTGATCGCATTCGGTTCGTTTCCTCCCGGCGAGGAGGTTCCGCCCTGCCGCATCATCAGTCTCGGTCATGTGCTGCAGTTCCTGCAGGACTACGTCCGGAGGCACTGGCAGATGCTGCGGCATCTGCAGTTCAAGGATCCGGCGTTTGGCTTTCTCATGACTCTGGAGAAAGCGCGTCGCGGCGGAGCGGGCCGGCGCGGGCAGCAAGGCGTGGAGATCGTGCCCCCCAGCGATGAGGAGCGCACGTCTTCCGGGCGAAGGAAGGGCGAGCTGCCGAAGAAGCAGTGATCCGAACGGTCACATCCCCACGCGATTCCTGCCCTGCCGTTTGGCGTCGTAGAGCGCCCGGTCGGCGATGCGGACAAGCTCATGGGGGTCCGTCCCGTCCCGAGGCGGGATGATCGTGGAGACGCCGATGCTCACCGTCATGTGTGCGAAGGGCGAGGCGGGATGGCGGATCTGTAAGGACGAAACGAGATCGCGCAGCATCCAGGCCAGTTGCTGGGCATGTTCGGAGTCGGTCTGGGGGAGGAGCACGGCGAACTCTTCTCCACCGTAGCGGGCCACGAGGTCCCCGGCTCGCTGGAAGGCCTGGCTGAGTGTCTTTGCGACGTGGCGCAGGGCTTCGTCACCGGCCTGATGTCCGGTGTTGTCGTTGAAGGCCTTGAAGAAATCGATGTCGAGCATGAGCAGCGACAGGGTGGAGCCGCTGCGCGCGGCGCGGCGCCATTCCACCGCCAGTGTTTCGTCGAAGTGGCGGCGATTGGCGACGTTGGTCAGTCCGTCCTGTGAGGAGATGCGGTGCAGGGTCTCGACAGCGCTGGCGAGGTGTTCGTTGGCATCCTCCAGCGCGCGTGTCTTGGCCTCGAGCTGGCGCGTGGTGTCGGCCAGACGCCTGTTGACGGAGGCCATGTGCACGGCTCCCGCGATCTGATCGGCGAAGGCCTCGAAGGCCAGCACGTTTGCAGGAGTGAAGACGTCGGGCGTGGTGCTCTCGAGATCGAGTGCGCCGAGGATGTCGTCGTGAAACCGGATCGGGATGACCAGCTCGGAGGTCACGCGCGCGTTGACCGCGATGTACTCGGGATCGGCCGTGACATCGGCGACGTACTGCGTCGTCGCGGTCCGGATGCAGCGGCCGGTGATGCCGCGATCGAGGGGCCAGCGGGTGGAGGGCTCGAGGAACGCATCGCCGGCGATGGCGGTGTGGACGAGCTCCTGCGTGGTGGCGTCGAACATCACCATCGACGCCACCTCGAGTGGGAACCGCTCGCGAATGTAGCGGACCACGCGATCCAGGAGCTCGTGCAGGTCGGTGGCTTCCAGGGCGGTGCGGGAGACCTCGCTCATCATCTGCATGAGGCGGGCGCGCAGTTGCAACTCTTCATAGAGCTGCGCGCTGGCGATGGCCCCGGCGATCTGGTCGGCCACGGTCTCGAGCAGGTCGAGCTGATCCCGGAAGGCGGCCAGCCGCGTGCTCTCCAGGTTCAGGATGGCCACCGTCCGCCCGTGATGTCGCACCGGGACGCAGAGCTCGGAGCGGGCGCCGGGCATGGTCTCGACGTAGTTCGGCCAGGTGTGGACATCGTCGAGCAGCACGGCCCGTCCGGTGGCGGCCACTTCACCGACCACGCCGCTCCCGAGGGGGCGGCTGTAGCCGATGTAGACCGAGCTCTCCACGGCCCCGCTGAGCGCCTCGCACACGAAGACCTGTCGCTCCGGATCGATCGACACGAGAGCGACGAACTCCCATTCGAACTTGCGCATCAGGGTGTCGGTGATGCGCTGGAGCATCGGACGCAGCTCGAGATCGAGGGACGCGATGCGCGCGACGTCGTTCAAGACCTCGAGGGAACGGCGTTCGTCCGCGGTCGACGGCCTGCTCTCCGGCTGGCCGGACTCAATGCGCATTCGCGGAGTTTACGCCTGCGCCTGATTCCCGGAAGGCTCTTCGTCGTCCCAGGGCCACCATCCGCTGAGCGGCTCGACGATGGAAGCGAAGGCCTGTTGTTCCCTCTCGAGGTGCAGCAGGGGCTCGCGAAACGTCCAGCCTGCCGCGCCGACGATTCGTCCATTGCGCACGATGGGCACGGCCCCCAGCGCGCGGCTCTGATTCTGTTGGAAGAGGGCGGCGAGCTCCGGATACTCCGCGGAGGCCGTTCTCAGGGAGGTCAGCCAGACCGGTTTCGCCTGCCGGATGGCCAGGCAGATCGGCACGGGCGCATCCAGTGAGACGGGAAAGAAGGACTCCACCACGTTGGGTGCGTAGCCGAAAGCGAGCACGGCTTGGACGAGGGCTCCGTCTCTCTTGACGACGATTCCGGCCTTGGCACCGGAGCGGATCGAGTGCCGGATGAACGCCTGCGTGGCGCTCGATCGAGTCTCGCGCGGACCGATTTCCGTCGCTGCCTGCGCGGCGGCGGTGATCTCCCCCAGCTCGAACGGCTTGCGCATCACTCGAATGACAGGCCACGACTCCTGCAAGCGTTGCAGTTGAATCGGCGGCGCGGAGGACAAAACCGTGATGCGGGAAAGCAGGTGCGGTCGCTCTCGCGCGATCCACGCGACCACCTCGGCGCCGCTGACGCCAGGGACGAAGAGGTCGAGGAAGATGGCGTCGTACTCGACGTGCTGCAAGAGCGTCAATGCGTCCGACCCATCGGAGGCAACGTCCGACTGGAACCCGATACGCGCAAGAAGGATGTCCAGCAGCTTGCGCGTGCCGGCGTCATTCTCGAGGACGAGGGCTAGTGGTTGCATGAGAGGAGGGGTACCGAGGTCAGCATACGCGCGCGCTTTCCCCGGCGCAAACGCGACCGGCCTGCCTCGCAAGTGCGGTTCACCAGAGAGGCTCCGGGCAGGCTGGGTCGGCCAACCCAACGCTGCATCGGGCCTGTCATCCCGAGCCGCCCCACGCCGCGAGCGGCGCGCCTGAGAAAGAAACAAAGACTGCGTGCCTGCCACGAGGGCGACCCCTCATCCGCCTTCGGCACCTTCTCCCCTCTGCGGAGGGGAGAAGGCTCTCGGTGTGTGCTCATCGCGAGGGGCAGTGGTTCATCGCAAGAGTGTTCCATCGAGAGCCTTCTCCCCCCGGCTTCTTGGGTGGAGAAGGTGGCCATCGGCCGGATGAGGGGGGCTTTGCAGCCTCCGATGAGTTTGCATTCTGACCATGCAAACACTGGGAGCTCACCTCATCTCCTGCCCCCTGCGCCCTGCGTTCCGCGCCCTGAGGCCGACGCGCCCTGCCCCTTGCGCCCTGAAGTCGCGCTCAGCGTGGGCTTGAGCAGACCGTGGAGGATCATGTCCACCACGTAGCGAGTGCGTTCTTCGACGGGGCGCCAGTCCACCCACTTGTCGTTGCACTTGGCGATCTCCAGCGCCGCCAGGCCGTGGATCGAGGACCAGATCACCTGCGAGATCAGGTCGGGATCGGTCAGGTCTTCGCGGAGGAGGCCTTTCGCCATCAGCTCGATGACGATTCCCTTGACGAACGCATAGGCATCCTCGGCGGGATCGCCTTTGGTGATCGTCTTCGACTGCGCGTTCTTCGGCGTCATGAACATCAGCCGGTAGTGGCTGGGATTTTTCAGGCCGAAGTCGACATACGCATAGCCGGCGGCGCGGAGGCGCTCCAAGGGGTCGGGCATTTGCGCGATGACCCCGAAGCCCTGAGCAAACGCGCGGAAGTCGCAGTCGCAGAGCTCTTCGAGGAGCGACTCCTTGTCGCGGAAGTGGAAGTAGATCGCGGTGGGGGAGTACTCGATCTTGTCGGCGATGCGCCGCATGGTCACCGAGTCGACGCCTTCGCCCGCGAACAGCTCACGTGCGGCGTCGAGAATCCGCCCTCGGATTTCCTCGCGTTCGCGTTCTCTGCGTTCTCTTGGTCCCAAACAGCCCTCCGTTACTTAACAGTGTTAAGTTTAGGACCAAGAGAAGAAACGTCAAGCGTTGTTTTTGGAAAATCGACGCGAAAGGGAACCGATCAGTCGCTGAAGCGCTTCATCAGCTCATTGATTTGCTCGTAGACACGCTGCATCGATTGCTCGACGACCCGAGTCGTCGAATCAGGCAGCCGTTCCTCCACGCGGACGAGAGAGAGAAGCTCATCGGTGGCGTAGAGGATGTCCGCGAGCTTGTCCAGCACCCGTTCCGACATCGGGATGTGGACGGCGGTCATCGCATCGAACTCGAACAGGGCTTTTTCGTTCACTCTACCCACAGGAGTGATTTAAGTACCGAAATCCCTACCCTCGGTAGTGCCCTTGGAGCATGAAAAGTTTTTGTTACAGCCTGATGAGTTTGGATGATTCGTTATCCTACGCCGGCTGTTCGAAAAAGGAGATCCTTCGAAATGCTCAGAACTGCCGTCGCGCTGGCTCTTGCCGCGCTCCCCGTTTTCGCGCAGCAGACCGCGCTTCCCGCACCGGTGAAACAGTCGTTCGACGAGATCCGCGCGGAGGCCATACGCGCGCACCTCACGTTCCTCGCGGACGATCTGCTGGAAGGGCGAGGGCCGGGCACGCGCGGGGACGCGCTGGCCACCAAGTACATCGCGGCACAGTTCGAGGCGATGGGGCTGCAGCCGGCAGGCGACGACGGAACGTTCTTTCAGAAGGTCTCGCTGCTGGGCATCACCACGGTCCCGGAGCAGACGCGGGTGGAGTTCCGCAAGGGATCCGAGTCGCTGGGCCCGCTCGCGTATCGCGAGCAGTTCGTCGGCGGCAGCCAATCGCAGAAAGAGAGCGTGTCGATCGACTCGGAAGTCGTGTTCGTCGGGCACGGCGTGGTCGCGCCTGAGTACCGCTGGGATGACTACAAGGGCTTCGACGCACGAGGGAAGACGCTGATCATGCTCGTGGACGATCCTCCGGCCACGACCGAAGAGCCCGAGCTCTTTCGCGGACGCGCGCGGACGTACTACGGCCGCTGGACCTACAAGTTCGAGACGGGCACGACGCGGGGCGCGGATGCGGTCCTGCTGATCCACACGGACAAGGCGGCCGGCTACGGCTGGCAGGTCGTGCGGAATTCCTGGAGTGGCGAGCAGTCGTATGTGAAGAACGCTCCTGGCCAGCCGGCACTCGCGTTCGCGGGATGGATCTCTCAGGCTGTAGCCGGCGATCTGTTCAAGGCGGCAGGCCTCGACCTGGCGGCTCTCACGACGGCCGCGGGCTCGCGCGACTTCAAACCGGTGCCGCTCGGCCTGCGGCTCAATGGAAATGTCACCAGCGCGATCCGTCCCTTCGCGACGGCGAACGTGGTGGCAAAGATCGAAGGGAGCGATGCGACGCTGAAAGACGAGGCCGTGTTGTACTCGGCCCATCACGACCACCTCGGCATCGGCGATCCGGACGAGGATGACCCGACCGACACGATCTACAACGGCGCGATCGACAACGCCAGCGGCACCGCCACGATCCTCGAGCTGGCGCGGGTCTGGAGCAAGGCCTCGCCCCGTCCCAAGCGCAGCATTCTCTTCGCGCTCGTCGCCGCGGAAGAGCAAGGTCTCCTGGGCTCGGAGAACTTCGGCGAACATCCGCCGGTTCCCGCCGGCAAGATCGCCCTGGGACTGAATGTCGACGCCATTCATCTGCTCGGGCCGGTCGGCAGCGTGACCATGATCGGGATCGATCGCACGACGTTCTTCCCCGTGGCCGAGAAGGTCACGAAGGCGCTGAATCTCACCATCGTTCCCGATCAGGCTCCGGAGCAGGGCTCGTACTACCGCTCCGATCACTTCAGCCTGGCCAAGGTCGGTGTCCCCGCGTTCTCGGTCAAGCAGGGATTCGACGTCACCGGCAAGCCCGCCGAGTGGGGAAGCGCACGGTCGAAGGAGTACCGCGAGAAGCACTATCACCAGGCCAGCGACGAAGTCGATCCCACCTGGGACTACGCGGCCGCGGTGCAAGTCGCACGGCTGACGTTCTGGCTCGGCTGGGAAGCCGCCAACGCGACGACCAAACCGATGTGGCTCCCCGGCGAGGAGTTCTACGAAGTGACCGCAAAGGCGCGCGGCATGAAGTGAGTTTGCTGGTTGCGATCCGCTCGAGAATGACGGGCGGGCTCTACACTCTCCCGACGCGCGGGGCTTCGGCCGCGCGCATGGCCATCATGGCCGCGCCTTCGACCGGAGGATGCGCGGGAGGGACGAGGGTCGCACCCGGAGCGTCGCGCTGCAGGCGAAGACGCATGGGATTCAGCAGCAACTCGCCCGCGTGAAAGGCGCCGCCCACGTAGGCGACGGGGAACTCGGTGTCGGTCATGTGCAGCTTGCGGGCAATGGCCAGCACGCACTCGGCGAGCTCGGAGCCGCCGCGGGCCAGGATCTCCCGCGCCACTTCGTCGTTGGCGCGCGCCGCCTCGATGACGAGCTTGCCATAGCGCGCGATGTCGTCGACGTGTGTCGTGGCGGCATACACAAACGCGGGCAAATCCTCGGGTGCGCACATGGCGTACTCGACGCAAAGCAGGCCCGTCATGGCCGTCGCGAAGCCGCGACCGTCATGCGCGCGCACGATGGCGGAAAGGCCTTCGCGGGCGATCCAGAAGCCGCTGCCTTCATCGCCGAGAGTGGGTCCCCAACCACCGGCGCGTGCCTCGAGCCCCGTCGCGTCGCGGCCGAAGGCCACCGAGCCCGTACCGGAGATGACCACCATCCCCGCGTCGAAGCCGATCGCGCCGGTGAGGGCGATGCGCGCGTCGGTGTCCACGATGAAGTTGCCGCGGGGAAAGAAGACGCGGAGCGAGTCGATGACCCGCTCGCGATGCAGTGGATGATCCGCGCCGGCGATTCCGCAATACGCGTACTCGACCTGGCGGATGGCGATGCCGGCTTCGACCAACGCGATGTTGACCGCGCGCTCGACGTTGCGCGTCGCCTCATCAATGCCCACGCGCAGGTGATTCGACCCGCCCGCCAGTCCGGATCCCAGCGCCTTGCCCTGCTCATCCACGACGATCGCCGCGGTCTTCGACGCACCGCCGTCCACTCCGATGTAGTAGCTCATCTGTTCTGTTCTATCAGTTCCCTCTGCCGGTGCCGGCGCATCGTTAGTCATGCGGTGCCATTTCCTTGCCCGCGGGTATTCACACGCTCGCGAGCGCTCCCGGCGAAACCGGGCGCCGCCCTTGCACTATCGCTGTTGCCTGGACTGGGAGTCTGCGCGGCAGAAAACACATTGGCCTCGGAGCTGTCGCACGCGCCCAGGCTATGCCAATCAGCGCGCCGCCGGTCGTACCGGCTAACGAAGGAGAAACACATGAAGCAGAAACGACTTTTCACAGTGGCATTGGTGGCGGTGCTCGCGATGGCACTGCTTTCGGTGACTGCCTGCAAGAGCCACGGCATGGCGGTCACGAGCCGCGGCCAGTTGCTCAAGCTCAACATCGCACATCCCACGGACCTCCCGGACTCTGGTGTCGACAACCTCGACGTGAACATCAGCAACCGGGGCGTCAACAACATCCAGGACGTCCTGCTCGAAGTAGAGCTGCCGCCGCAACTCGTGGTGCTCGACCAGACCAACGAGCGCGGCGTGAACGTGATGCACACTCCGGGCACGGACATGTATCGTTTCACGTTCGGCAACATCCAGCCCGGCGAGACCTCCACGATCCGCTTCCGCGTGCGCACGGCGTTTGGAACGCTGAGCGAGACCGGCAGCCTGAAGGCCACTGCCTGGCAGAGCGGCCTCCCGGGCGACAAGCTCATCGAGACGGCCGTCATCAAGCTTCGCCAGTAGTTCTCTCCCAGGGCGACGGAGGCACCGGCCTCCTCGCCCTCCACCCGCAGGCCTGAAGTGAAAAGGAGCTACGCATGCGCATTCAGGATACCGATCGAATCTTGAAGGAAGCACGCCACGCACGCCACGCAGCCACTCAGCAGCAGGAACCGGAAGGCGTGTTCGCGCGCACATGGCGCAAGGTCACGTCCCTGTTCCGCAAGCACTGATTCTTCGCGGGCACTTCGCATCTCAGTACAGCGCCCCGGAGGAGAGGTCTGGTCGGATGGGTTGTCCGTTGTCGGTGATCGGTTGTCTGCGCCCGATCGCGCCGTGGAAGGATCACCTTCCAACTGAGAACCGACAACTGACAACAGCGTCGGGCGGACACTCACTTACGGGAAGCCGGCCTTACGCGCCGGGGGGTTCTTCCTCGATCACTTCCGTGTCGGGCATCTTCGTTTCGACGAGCACCCAGCGCACGCGGAAACGTTCCGCTTCGAGCACGGTGATGGAGAGGTCGGCCATCTCCACCTTGTCGCCGGGGAGCACTTCGCGGCCGAGGCGGGCGGCGACGTAGCCTCCGACCGTCTCTTCCTCCGGCTCGCCGACGTCGATCTTCAGACGGTCGGCGAGATCTTCGATGAGGTAGTCGCCGCGAACGCGATAGCGGCCGTTGCCGAGGGGCTCGATCTCCGGGCGCTCGCGATCGAACTCGTCCTGGATCTGACCGAACAGCTCCTCGGTGATGTTCTCGAGGGCCACGATTCCGGAAGCGCCGCCGTACTCGTCGAGCACGACCGCCATGTGCGTCTTGCTCTCGATGAATTGCGACAACACCGATTCCACCGTGCTGTTCTCGGGCACGAACAACACTTCGCGCTTCAGCTCGATGAGCGTCTTGCCCGGTCCGCGCAGTTGGGCGAGCATCAGATCCTTCACGTGAATGAGGCCGATGGTGTCGTCCAGACTGCCGTCGCACAGCGGATAGCGCGTGTGCCTCGTCGTGCGGATCGTCTCCAGATTCTGCTCGATGGACTTGCGCGTGGACAGAAACACCACGTCCGTGCGCGGCACCATGATCTGGCGCGCCGTGCGTTTGGAAAACTGAAAGACGCCTTCGATAATCTCGCGGTTCTCCTCGGACAGAATCCCGGCCTTCTCCGAGCTGGCCAGGATCAGCCGCAGCTCCTCGGGGGAGTGCGCAATCTCCGCGTGCTCGCTGGCCGGGTGGATGCCGAAGATCTTCAGGATCTGGCGGGAGATGCCGTTGAGCACCCAGATGGCGGGGAACGTAATCACGTAGAACGCGTGGAGCAGGTGCGCGGTCCAGAGCGTCGTGGCCACGGGCTTCTGGATGGCCACGGATTTCGGGGCCAGCTCGCCGAGCACGATGTGCAGGATGGAGATGATCACGAAGGCCACCGTCGCCGAGATCGACTTCGCGGCCGCCTCGCCGACCTGGAAGCGGGTGAACAACGGCTGGATGAGATGGTGAAAGGCCGGTTCGCCGATCCATCCCAGTGCCAGCGACGAGAGCGTGATGCCGAGCTGCGTCGCCGAGAGGTAGGCGTCCATGTGGCGAATGAGCTTCTTCGCCATCTTCGCGCGGATGCTGCCCTGCTCGGCCAGCTCCGTGATCTGCGTGGAGCGCACTTTGACGATCGCGAACTCGGACGCCACGAAGAAACCGTTGGCGAGCACGAAAGCGAAGGCGAGGATCAGGTACCAAGTTTCCATGTCGGTTTGGGCTCGTCAGTCTATACGCGAGAAGAAACACGAAAGGCTTTTTCACCACGGAGGCACAGAGAACACGGAGAGCTCTCCGGGATGTCTGTACTACTAACAACGAAATTCTTCGCGCGGCGCGCACAACCCCCTGTCATCCTGAGCGGGTGGCGGGTGGGGGCGAAGGATCCCCGGCCGACGGAGCGAGCGGCGTGCATCGGCAGGG
>Ga0307505_10000988_pt1 | contig 26031 bp, 30 predicted proteins | sample 23_S_MG_FD_202183 | JGI IMG/M metagenome (GOLD analysis project Ga0307505, IMG submission 202183) | Soil microbial communities from Populus trichocarpa stands in riparian zone in the Pacific Northwest, United States - 23_S | ecosystem: Environmental > Terrestrial > Soil > Riparian zone > Trees... | reverse complement strand
GGCGAGGCGCAGTTCCGCAAGCCGCACCGGGTCGTCCGCGGCCAACCGCAAGGCAAGCGCCTGCTCCGCGCGCGGCATAAGATAAGCCGCGCTGCCGGTGAGCAGCACCAGAACGGCGAAAAGAGCGATGACCCGCTTCATGGCGCCGCATATGGGGAAGAATTGCGGCGGAGGTAGGATCGAAAAAGCCTCACCCGGTACTTGGGCTCCAGCGGGTGAGCCGCTATGGTCCGGCCCGGTTCCCGACTAGGTAGAGAATCAAATGGCCGACTCCGTCGTTCCGCATTTTCATAACGATCCCGGCGTGCCGAAGATCGAGATTGGCGCGCATGAGTTCAAATGCACGGGCGCATTGCCGCCGAACGACCATCCGCACGTCTATCTGGACATGGGCGACGCGAACGAGATCATCTGCCCCTACTGCTCGACCCTTTACAGCCACAACACCGCGCTCGCGCCGAACCAGGCCCGGCCCGCCGAGTGCGCTTACACCGGCAAGGCAGCCTGACGCGGGCGCACATTGGCCCGCGCCCGCACTGTTCTCATCGCTGGCGCCGGAATCGGCGGTCTCTCCGCTGCGATAGCCCTTGCCCGCGCCGGCTTCCGCCCCCTCGTTCTTGAGCGCGCGCGTGAACTCGCCGAGATCGGTGCCGGCATTCAACTCACCCCCAACGCATCGCGCGCGCTCGACAAGCTCGGGGTGCTCGCCGCCATGAAAAAGCGCGCGGTCATGGCGAGGCGCGTGATCGTCGGCTGCGGCAGGAGCGGCAGCACGCTGGCTGAATCCTCGCTCGATGACGCCGAAACACGCTTTGGTGCGCCGTGGCTGGTGACGCTGCGCGCCGACCTCCAGCGCGTGCTGTTGGAGGCGGCGCAGGACATCGTGGACATCGAGTTCATCCATGGCGCGGAAGTCACCGACTTCGCGGCGCATACCCGCGGCACGACCGCGCTCGTCACCCGCAACGGACGCAGCGAGGAAGAATTCGGCATTGCGCTCATCGGCGCTGACGGCTTGTGGTCGAAGATGCGCGCGCGCCTGCACGGCGAAGCAGCACCCATATTCCACGATCTCGTCGCATGGCGCGCACTCGTTCCCGCGCGCGACCTGCCGCCGGTTTTCTCCCAACCCGTTACGCGTCTGTGGCTCGGGCCGAAGGCGCATCTCGTGCACTATCCGGTAAAAGGCGGCGAACAGATCAACGTCGTCGCGATCTTCCGCGACAACTGGCGCGCGGAAAGCTGGAGCGAACCCGCGACAATTTCGGAAATGCCGAAACTCTTTGCGCGCTGGTCGCACATGCCGCGCGATCTCCTGGCCGCCGCCAAATCCTTTCAGCGCTGGGCGCTCGCCGACCGCGAGCCGCTCAAGCAATGGGGCGAAGGCCGCGTGACGCTCCTGGGCGACGCCGCACACCCGATGCTGCCGACGCTGGCGCAGGGCGCGGGTGCGGCCTTCGAGGACGCCGTCGCGATCGCACGTCATCTCGCGCATCGCGACGACCCCGCCGATGCCTTTCGCGCGTATGAAGCTGAACGCGAGCCGCGCACGACGAAGATGCAGCGTGGCGCGCGCTTCAATGCCCGCATCTATCACGCGGGCGGGCCGCTGCGCTGGGCCCGCGATCTCAAGCTGCGCTGGGACGGCGAGCGGCTGATCGACCGCAACGCATGGATCTATCGCTACCGGCCGAGCTGACTTAACGGCTGAAACGAACCGAAACCTCGCCGAGCGGTTCGAGCACGAAGCGCATCGTCTCGTCGCTCGTCTCGAGGGGGATCGGCGCGACGACCGAACCGCAAATCACAAGGTCGCCCGCTCGCAGCTTCTCCCCGAAAGCCGCAAGATACTCGGCGACATAGGCGATCAGCACGCGCGGATCGCCCGGCGCAGCCGTCACGTCACTCGCTCCTGCCACTTCTGCCTCACCGCGAAAGACGCGTGCTTTCATCTGCTCCGGCGCCGCCATGCCGGTCGGCCCGAGCACCACATGACGGTGTGCGATGTTACCCTTGAGCACAACTTCCGGGTCTTCCGGCGGCGTGGGTGAATCGATCAGTTCGAATGCGGGGCCGAGCTTTGCGATGGCGGCGGTCGCCGCCGCCGCGTCCGCCCCTGCCCCAAGATCGCGCTCCATAAACACCGCGATCTCCGGCTCCGCGATCGGCCTGCCCCAGCCCGCGAGCTTCGCGGTTTCACCCGAACGCAGCACGCAGCTTTCGGTAAGAAAGCCGACGAGTGGCGCGGAGATGCCGAGCTTTTCCTGAACGGGCTTCGGGCCGAACGCGATCTTCCAGCCGATGTGACGGTCGCCCGCCGCGATACGGTCGCGGCGCAACGCCCACATCGCGTCCATGCCGCGCCGGACACGGTCGTCCTGCCAGGGTTTCTTCATGCGATGGTCTTAGCGCGAAATCACGCGCGCGCAATAGTCCGGAATTCGCGCACGAGGTCCTTGTCGAGCTTGCCGCCCATGTTGAGCAGAATTTCGTAAGCCTCGCTGGGCGCGATCGGCGGCTTGTAGCTGCGCCGCTCGATCAGCGCGCCATAGATGTCGGAGATCGTGATTGCGCGCACAAGATCGGAGATCGATTGCGCCTGGAGCGCGTGCGGATACCCCGAGCCGTCGAGATATTCATGGTGGTGCACCACCATGTCGATCATCTCCGGCTGCAGGCCGGGTGAGGACTGCAGCACTTCGAGGCCGAGCAGCGGATGCTCGCGCATCAGCACCGTCTCGGCGCGGTCAAGCGGGCCCTGCTTTTCAAGAATGTCGAGCGGAATTTTCGCCTTGCCGACGTCGTGCAGCAGGCCGGCGGACGCGAGCCGCTGCTTGTCCGCGCGGCTGAAGCCGAGGAGCCGCGCGAAACCAACCGCAACACCGGTCACGAGCAGGCAATGCTGGTAAGTCTGGCTGTGATGCTTGCGCACCACATCGACCCAGCGCGCGAGTCCCTGTTCGTCGATCGTGCCGACGACGGCATCGCCCGCCTTACCGATCATGACCGGATCGATCGTGCCGCCCGCGAGCGCCGCCTCGAAAATCTCGTGCAGCGCCGCAACACTCGCGCCAACGCCCGCAAGCCCTTCGGTCTCGAAACCTTCGGCGATGGCAACGAGCGAAATCCCTTCATCGAATTTCGCGCGCAGGGTTTCCGCCGTGTAGGGCCGCGCGAGCAGGCCTGTCGCGCCGATAGCGTGCGCCTGCACAGCTTCCGCATGCGAGTCGCGGCGGACACAGAAAATGACACGCGCATCGCGCGGCCGCCGCTTCAGCCAGTTGCGCAGTTCAGAGCAGGCGCTCTTGCGCAAATCGATGTCAACGAGCGTGTATTCCGCCGGTGCCGCGTCCGGCAGGCAGTCGAGCGTGAAAAAGTGCAATTCGAAATGCATCGCGAGCTTCGCGCGCAGGCCGTGCGCGCAGCTCTCGCTGTCGGCGATGACACAAAGCCGGTCCATCGCTTCGCTCCAACGGCGGGCCGGCCGGAGCACCCTGGTCCGGCCGCATACTCGCCTCTCGGCTGCAATTTGTACGCGCAAAGGATTGTCGCCACGTTACCCGGCTTGGATAACGACGGTTAACAATCTGCGTTGTCTTGGCGCTCAGGGTGGTGCCGACGGCAGGACTCGAACCTGCACGGGGCGTTACCACCCCAAGGGATTTTAAGTCCCATGCGTCTACCATTCCGCCACGTCGGCCCGCGGCCTTGATAGGCGGCGGCGGGGCCGCCCCGCAAGGCATAGCCCGCAGCCCCGTCCCCGCTATGATCGGCCGGAAGGGGGTGGCTATGACGGAGGCAGCGCGACATTGGTCCACGGGCAAAGCGCGCCCGGGCGAGGCCCTGAGCTATTGGGTCGAGGCGATGTGCGAAGCCTTCCTCGAAATGAAGGCCGACAGTCCCCAACCCTCCGGTTTTTCGGCCAGCATCACGCAGCACCCGTTTGGGCCGATCGACCTGAATTACGCGGACACGACCTGCCAGGAAGTCTGGCGGACGAAGCACGCCATCGCCGGCAGCCGCAAACACACGTTCTATCTTCTCTATATGCGCGCGGGTCGCCTCAAGGCGCGCCAGCGCGGACGCGAGGCCCTCGTGCAGCCGGGCGATTGCGTGCTGATCGACGGCATGGAGCCCTACTCGTTTTCGTTTCCCGACACGAACCGCTGCCTCTCGGTACAGATGCCGGAAGACTGGGTGCATCAGTGGATCAAGACACCGGAATCCGCGACCGCCATTTCTTTTTCGGCGTCAGGTTGGGGGCGCCGTTTTGCGCGCGCAGTTGGCGATCTCGCTGAGCGAGACTTCGATACACTGGCTCTCCCGCGCGCATCCGTCGCCGACGAGCTAGGCGCGCTGTTGTCACTCGCGGGCGGCCGTACCGAAACGAAATCCGCCCATCGTGAAGTGCTGCTTCAGCGCATCCGACTGAACATTCGCGAGCGCATGCACGACTGCGCGCTCGATGCCCAATCGGCTGCCGAGGCAAGCGGCATCTCGCGCCGCTACCTTCACCTTCTGTTCGCCGAAGCGGGTACGAGTTTCGGTTGGACACTGATGGCACTGCGCCTCGAACGCGCGAAGCAATTCCTGTCGGACCCGCGCTTTATGAACGAAAGCGTCGGCGAGATCGCCTCCCGTTGCGGCTTCCTCGAGCCGAGCCATTTCGCTCGCCGCTTCCGCGCGCGGTTCGGCGCCGCACCCGCCGCCTTCCGGCAGTCGCTCCGCGCCTGATTCATTTATTGCACTCTGAGACGCGCGGACGTTCCGCAGCCGGCCTAGCTTTCCTCCAAAACGATGGAGGAAACGATGAAATACAAATTCGTGCTGGTGCATGGCTCCTGGCAGGACGGCCGGTCGTGGGACACGGTCGCGCCCCTCCTGAGACGCATGGGACACCAAGTCTGGACGCCGACGATCGCCGGGCACGAGCCGGGTGCGAACAAGGGCATCAGCCACGCGGACTGCGTCGCGTCGATCGTCGATTTCATCCGCCGGCACGATCTGAAGGATTTCGTGCTGGTCGGTCACAGCTTCGGCGGCACGATCATCCAGCGCGTTGCGGAGGAACTCCCGGACCGCATCCGTCGCCTCGTGTTCTGGAATGCGTTCGTGCTGAATGACGGCGACAACCTCGACAGCAACACGCCGCCGCATTACCGCGCCCTGTTCGAGCAGATCGCCCAGCCTGACGGCAGCGCCATGTTGCCGTTCCCGATCTGGCGTGAGGTTTTCCTCAACGACGGCGACTTCGGACTCGCGAAGCGCATCTATGACGAGCGCCTCTCGCCCGCGCCGCGCCGCAGCCACACCGACGCGGTACCACTCAAAACCTTCTTCTCGCTCCAGATTCCCAAGAGCTGTATCAACTGCACCGAGGACATCGCGCTCCCACCCGGCGCCGAATGGGGCTGGCACCCGCGCATGTCGAGCCGCCTCGGCCTCTACCGCCTCGTGCAAATGCCCGGCAGCCATCAGGTGAATTTCACCAATCCGGAGCTTCTGGCGCTGAAGATCGTCGAGGCCGGCCGCGACTGAACCGCGCCACCGAGAATGGGCCCTCGCCCGCGAAGAAATAGGCTGCGTTCGCTTTGCGAACCCGTATGATGCCGCCTCCATCAAGGGGGTAGCGTCATGTTCGAAACGTCCGTCGCCGGCAGCCTGCCGAAGCCGTCATGGCTCGCGGAGCCGAACAAGCTCTGGGCCCCGTGGCGGCAGGAGGGCGCCGATCTCGATGCGGCGAAGGCGGACGCAACGCTCCTCGCGGTCAAGGAGCAGGAAGACGCCGGCATCGACATCGTCACCGACGGCGAGCAGGCGCGCCAGCATTTCGTGCACGGATTTCTGGAGCGCGTCGAAGGCATCGACTTCGCACACAAGATCGAGATGGGAATCCGCGCCGACCGCTACAAGGCGATGGTGCCGCAGGTCGTCGGCGAGTTGCACCTCAAGGGCCGCGTGCATGAGATGGAAGCACGCCACGCCCGCGCGCACACAAAGCGCAAGCTGAAATTCACGCTCCCCGGCCCCATGACCATCATCGACACCATCGCCGACCGCCACTATGGCGACAAGGTGAAAATGGCGATGGCCTTCGCTTCGCTGCTCAACCAGGAAGCACGCGCGCTCGAAGCCGACGGCGTCGACGTCGTGCAGTTCGATGAGCCGGCGTTCAACGTCTATATGAGCGAGGTGAAGGACTGGGGCATCGAGGCGCTGCATCGCGCCGCCGAAGGCCTGAAGTGCAAGACCGCCGTCCACATCTGCTACGGCTATGGAATCAAGGCCAATACGGACTGGAAGGAAACGCTCGGCGGCGAGTGGCGGCAGTACGAAGAAATTTTCCCGCCGATCGCGCGCAGCAAGATCGATCAGGTTTCGCTCGAATGTATGCACGCCAAGGTGCCGATGAGCCTGATGAAGCTCCTCGACGGCAAGGACGTGCTGGTCGGCGCGATCGACGTGGCGAGCGACAAAATCGAGACGCCGGAAGAAGTGGCCGCGTTGCTCGCAGGCGCGACGAAATACGTCGCGCCGGAAAAGATCGTCGCCTGCACGAATTGCGGCATGGCGCCCATGCGCCGCGATATCGCCTACGCGAAGCTCCGCGCGCTCGCACAGGGCGCGGCACTGGCACGGAAGAAATTTTCGTAGCGCCTATCGCTCTGCCCGTCCGAACACGTCCATCAGTTCGGCAACCTTCTTGCGCTGATCCGCGCGATTGCCGGACTTGATCGCGTCCTCGACACAATGCGCGACGTGGTCGCGCAGGATTTCCTCCTCCGCGCGCCGCAATGCCGCGTGCACCGCTGCCACCTGCGTCACGATGTCGATGCAGTAGCGGTCTTCCTCGACCATGCGCGTCAATCCGCGCACCTGTCCCTCGATCCGCTGAAGGCGTTTCAACACCGAGGTCTTGGCTTGTCCGTGCATGGGGTCTATATACCCCCTAGGGGTATCAGGCGCAAGACCGGACGGAGATCGACATATGGCCCATTCGCACGCGCACGGCGCGGATCATTCGCACAAGGCTGAGGCCGCCCATCTCGCGACCGACCCGGTCTGCGGGATGAAGGTCGATCCGCACACCGCAAAGCACCGCGCGACCTACGACGGCCGCCCTTATTATTTCTGCTCCGCGCGCTGCCGCGAGAAATTTGAAGCGGATCCCGCGCGCTATCTCGAAAAGGACAAGGCCGCCGCCGCGCCCGTCCCTGCGGGCACGATCTACACCTGCCCGATGCATCCAGAGATCCGGCAGGAAGGTCCCGGCTCTTGCCCGATCTGCGGCATGGCGCTCGAGCCCGCGCTCGTCTCCGCCGATAGCGGCCCCAATCCTGAACTCGTCGACATGACGCGACGGTTCTGGATCGGCCTCGCGCTCACGATCCCCGTCTTTGTCCTCGAAATGGGCCAGCACGTCTTCGGCCTCGACCTTGTCGAACAGCCGCTTTCGAACTGGCTCCAGTTCGCGCTCGCGTCGCCGGTCGTGCTCTGGGCGGGCTGGCCGTTCTTCGTGCGCGGCTGGCAATCGCTCGTCAGCCGTAACCTCAACATGTTCACGCTGATCGCTATGGGCACGGGTGTGGCGTGGCTCTACAGCGTCGTCGCGGTGCTGGCGCCCGGTATCTTCCCCGACGCCTTCCGCGATCATCACGGCGCGGTCGCGGTCTATTTCGAGGCAGCCGCGGTCATCACCGTGCTCGTGCTGCTCGGCCAGGTGCTCGAACTGCGGGCACGCGAACACACTTCGGGCGCGATCAAGGCGCTGCTCAACCTCGCGCCGAAGACCGCGCGCCGTCTGAACAAGGACGGCAGCGAACAAGAAGTGCCACTCGATACCGTTGCAGCCGGCGATCGGCTGCGCGTGCGCCCGGGCGAGAAAGTCCCGGTCGATGGCGAAGTGCTGGAAGGCCGCTCGTCGCTCGATGAGTCGATGGTGACGGGAGAGTCGATGCCGGTCACAAAGGAAGTCGGCGCTCGGCTGATCGGCGGCACGATCAACCGGTCAGGCGCACTCGTCATGCGCGCCGACAAGGTCGGCCGCGACACGCTGCTCGCGCGCATCGTGCAGATGGTGGCGGATGCACAGCGCACGGCGGCACCCATCCAGCGCCTCGCCGATCAGGTTTCCGGCTGGTTTGTGCCGCTCGTGATCCTGATCGCAGTCGCGGCCTTCATCGCATGGTCGATCTTCGGTCCCGAACCGCGCTTCGCCTACGGTCTCGTCGCGGCGGTGAGCGTCCTCATCATCGCCTGTCCCTGCGCGCTCGGACTCGCGACGCCCATGTCGATCATGGTCGGCGTCGGGCGCGGCGCGGAGCTGGGCGTCCTCATCAAGAACGCCGTCGCGCTGGAGCGCATGGAAAAGATCGACACGCTCGTGATCGACAAGACCGGCACGCTCACGGAAGGCAAGCCGAAGGTGACGAAAGTCGTCCCGGCCTCCGGTTTCGACGAAGACGAAGTTCTGCGCCTCTCCGCGAGTCTCGAACGCGCGAGCGAGCATCCTCTCGCCCACGCCATCGTGGCGGCGGCCGAAGAACGCAAGCTCAGGCTTGACGAGGTGAGCGGCTTCGACTCGCCGGTCGGCAAGGGCGTTATCGGCAAGGTCGAGGGCAAGTCCATCGCGCTCGGCAATGCGAAGTACCTGAAAGAGATCGGCGTCTCTACGGACGCGCTCGCGGACGAAGCCGAGAAGCTCCGCACCGACGGGGCCACGGCGATCTTCGCCGCAGTAGACGGCAAGGTGGCAGGCATTCTCGCCGTCGCCGATCCTGTGAAGCGGACGACGCCCGAGGCGCTGAACGCCCTGCACGGCGAAGGCATCCGCATTGTCATGCTCACCGGTGACAACCGCACCACGGCCGACGCAGTAGCGCGGCAGCTTGGCATCGATGAAGTTCACGCCGAGGTCCTGCCCGAGGATAAAAAGAGGATCGTCGAGGAATTGCGCGGCAAGGGCCGTGTCGTCGCAATGGCCGGCGACGGCGTGAACGACGCGCCCGCCCTCGCGGCGGCCGATGTCGGCATCGCCATGGGCACTGGCACCGACGTAGCGATGGAGAGCGCGGGCATTACGCTCGTGAAAGGCGACCTCGTCGGCATCGTGCGCGCGCGGCGTCTGTCGCACGCTACGATGAAGAATATCCGGCAGAATCTGTTTTTCGCGTTCGCCTACAACGCGGCGGGCGTGCCGGTCGCTGCAGGCGTTCTCTTTCCTGTCTTCGGAACTCTGTTGTCTCCAGTCATCGCCGCAGCAGCGATGGCGCTCTCCTCCGTCAGCGTAGTCGGCAACGCACTGCGGCTGCGCGGCATGAAAATCTGAGCGCCCCGCATTAACGAAACTGTTTAAGCCTAATCGGCGCTCCCGCTCTCCGCTCGCGTGCAAGCTATGGCAAATTGCGCGCGGACGGGAATATGCCGACATGATGGACCGCCGCAAGACCCCACGCCTGCGCAGCTACAAGACCGGCCGAATCCGCTTTCACCGGGACTGGCCGATCGTCGACTGCACGGTGCGCAACCTCTCTCCCGCCGGCGCCTGCGTGGACATGCCGGGCGAGTTCAACATCACGCTCGGCTTCGAGCTGACGCTTCCGCGCGAGAACAAGGCGTACGCCTGCCGCCAGGTGTGGCGGCAGGGCAGCCGGATCGGCGTCGCCTTCAGCTGAGGTGCGGCTAGAACACCGCGAGATAGCGCAACAGCGCCAGAATACCGATGATGATCACGATGATGCGCACGATCTGCTTCGCGCGCCCGTCGATCGGCAAGCGGTCGACGAGATAAAGCACGAGAAAAACAACAAGAAACGTAACGAGAATACTGATGAGAAGGCCCATTGCGTCGCCCCATTGTGCTGGCCGGCGGCAGGGATCGCCGCGCGGCGTCCGGCATCGCCTTCACAACGCGCCGGCCGGTTCCGAGTTCCCATGCTGGAACCGATGGCAATGCGCCGTCAATCCAGTTCGATCGAGCCCTTGATCTCGTAGGTTAGATTCACCTGCCCGATCGACAACGTCATTGTCGCGTGCAGCGTTTCCTTGCCCTTGAGTTGACCGGACTCGATCGCCGCCCGCACGGCCTTCTCGATCTCGCGCTGCGAGGTCACGCCGACCAACTTCAGAAACTTGCGGATGCTCGTATTGAAGACGTCCTCGTTCATCGCGTTCTCCTTCAGCCGAACAGCCCCACCGCATAATAGCTGAGTGCGGCGATCAATGCCGACGCCGGGATTGTGATAATCCAGGCCATGACGATGCCGTGCGCCACACCCCAACGCACCGCCGAAACCTTCTTCGCCGCGCCCACGCCGATGATGCAGCCGGTGATCGTGTGCGTCGTCGAAACCGGGATCCCGAGCGAGGTGGCCACGAACAGCATGAAGGCCCCGCCTGTCTCCGCGCAGAAGCCCTGTACCGGCGTCAGCCGCGTGATCTTCGAGCCCATGGTCTTCACGATGCGCCAGCCGCCGAACAGCGTACCGAGCGCCATCATCGCCTGACAGGTGATGACCACCCAGAACGGCACATAAAATTCCGAACCGAGCATCCCCTGCGAAAAGAGCAACACCGCGATGATGCCCATCGTCTTCTGCGCGTCGTTGCCTCCGTGGCCGAGCGAATAGAGCGACGCCGACACGAATTGCAGAGACCGGAAGAGACTATCGACAGAATAGGGCGAGGCGCGCACAAATATCCACGACACGATCAGCATCAGGAAGAGAGCGAGGACGAAGCCGAGCATCGGCGACAGAAAGATCGCCGCGCCGGTCTTGGCGACTCCGCTGATGACGATGGACGACGGCCCCGCCTTAGCGACCCCCGCCCCGATCAGCCCGCCGATCAGCGCATGTGAGCTGCTCGACGGAATGCCGAACGCCCAAGTGATGATATTCCAAGCGATCGCGCCCATCAGTGCGCCGAAGATCACCTGTGCGTCGATGACATTCGCCGACACGATACCGACGCCCAACGTCTCCGCTACATGCAGACCGAAGAACAGAAAGGCGATGAAATTGAAGAAAGCGGCCCACGCCACCGCCATTTGCGGTTTCAGGACGCGCGTGGAAACGATGGTCGCGATCGAATTCGCGGCATCGTGCAGACCGTTCAGGAAGTCGAAGATAAGCGCGATGGCGATAAGCATCACCAGCAGCGGAAACGCGATCAGCGTTGCTTCCATCTTCCCCGCCCCGGCGGCAAATCAGACGTGTTCGATGACGATACCGTGGATTTCGTTCGCAACGTCGTCGAAACGATCCACTACCTTTTCGAGGTGGTCGTAAACTTCGTTGCCGACGATGAACGCCATCGCGTCCTTGCGTCCCTGCGACAGAAACAGTTCGCGCAAGCCGGCGTCATGCATTTCGTCGGCGCGGCCTTCGAGATGCGACAGCTCCTGGCTGATCGCCGTCAGGCGATTCGCTTCCTTGCTGATGGAGCGCAGGAGCGGCATCGCCTCGCGCACGAGCTGCGAGCAGCGCACGATGACATCGCCCATTTCCTTCATCTGCGGCGTGAATTCCTGCACGTCAAACAGGATGATGCCCTTCGCCGTCTTCTGCATCTGGTCGATGGAGTTGTCCATCGAGCCGATCAGGTCCTTGATGTCACCGCGGTCGAACGGCGTGATGAACGTGCGGCGCACCGCCATCAGCACGTCGCGGGTCACGTCGTCGGCGTCATGCTCGCGATCCATGACGGCCTGAAAATTCTGCGCGATGGAATTGCCGCCGTTGAGCATGGCACGGAGCGCTTCCGCGCCTCCCTCCACCGCCCGCGAATGCTTCTCGAACATCTCGAAGAAGCGCTCTTCGCGCGGCAGCATCTTGTGAAACCAGCCAAGCATTCTCTTTTTACTCCGCGCCGGCGGTGATCGGCGGCTGAAACGCGAGCCCCGTATCCCACGGGAAAAATATCCAGGTGTCCTGCGAAACTTCGGTGATGAAGGTATCGACCTGCGGCCGGCCCATCGGCTTCGCATAGACGGTGGCGAAGTGCGCCTTCGGCAGCATCTCGCGCACGAGTTTTGCGGTCTTGCCAGTGTCCACAAGGTCGTCGACGATCAGCACTTGCTCGCCGCTGCCGCCGCCCGCAGCGATCACGTCGTCGGCGATTTTTTTAAGAACTTTCAGTTCGCCCTGCCTCTGGTGGTCGTAGCTCGCGACGCACACCGTCTCGATCACGCGGATGCCGAGTTCGCGCGCCACGATCGCGGCCGGCACAAGCCCGCCGCGCGTGATGCAGACCACCGCCTTGAACGGGCCGGCTGCGGCGAGCCGCCAGGCGAGCGCCCGCGCGTCGCGGTGGAACTGGTCCCAGGAAACAGGAAATGCCTTCTCGGCCTGTGGCGTCGCCATCGGCTGATCCTCGTGGCTGTGGCCGACAGGCTTAGCCGACGCCTCGCCCCCGCGGGAGTGGCCTATGCGCCGCATTTCTGTGGATGGATGCGGCTTTACGCCATATCCAGCACGAAATCGAACTGCCCCACGCGCCTTTCGGCGCCGCCCGCCATTCGCATCTGGAGTTCGTTCCGGAACAGCGGGTCGCGCCCATTGCCCGGATCGCCGGGGAAATAGAGCTGGGTCGTCAGCGCGGGCCGGTTTGCCGCCTGCACCTTCACATGGATATGCGGTGTCCGGCCGGTATAGCGCGCAGGCATAACGGTACGCAGCCGGTAGCGTCCCTCGCCGTCCGTGAACTGATGCCCGCGCAGGCGAAAGCCGCGGTTATCGTAGGCGCCCTCCGCATCCGCCTGCCAGAAATCGAGCAGCGCACGCCTGACCGGCTGACAGCCGCGCGTGAGCACGAGACCGCTCAACTCGAGCACCTGTCCTTTCATGCCGCTTTCCAGAAGCGACTGACGCTCCGGCGAGTTCGGCGTGAAGAACGGACCTTCCGTCTGGCGCGGCGTCGGCCCACCTACGCAGGCAGGCGTCGGCGAAAGTTGTCCTTGCGCCAGCAACTCGCCGGTGAAAAACGACACTCCCGCCGCTGCTGCGCCCGAGAGGAGCACGGATCGGCGGGAGAGTCGGATCGATGACATGCGTTCAACCGTGACGGTTCAGAACATCGTGTTGTTGTTCATCGCCTTCTCAGGGATGGGCTGTACCGCGTCCCAGTGCTCCACGACCTTGCCGTTGTCGTCGAGACGGAAGATGTCGATGATCGCATTGCCGCGCGTGCCGGGTTCACGCACCGCATGCACGTGCACGATCACATAATTGCCTTCCGCGAAGACGCGCTTGATCTCACTTTTGTTCTGCGGAAACTTCTCCTTGAGGAAATTCACGAAGCCCTTGAGTCCCTCGGGACCGTCAGGCGCCGTCGGATTGTGCTGGATGTAGGTCGCGCCGAGATACTTCGACGCCTTCTCGAAGTCCTTCTCGTTCAGGACCGCATTGTAAAACTCAACCACGTTCTTTTTGTTTGCTTCGAGTTTGGCGGCGTCACTGGCCGAGGCCGGCGGTGCGCCAAGCACGAGAGCGACGAAAGCCAATGAAGCGAACACAAATCTGATCATGCATTCCTCCCTGTCCCGCACATGGCGGGGGCGGCAAGAGCATGATCCCCGCGCGGCACCTTGTCGACGGGCGCGATTAGCGCGCGCCCAGTGCGGCTTTCACTTTCACGAGCATTTGTTCGACCGCGAGTTTCGCCGCACTCAGCTTGTTCGGGTCGCGCGATCGTATGACGATGTTGGTATTGGGCCCACGCTGCTCGTCAAAGAACGGATAACTGCCAATCGATACCTCCGGATGCGCCTTTGCGACCTCGGCCAGTTCCGTGCCGACGTCGCCCTCACGCGCATCGGCGCGCACCGTCTCCGACAACATCTTAACGCCGGTCGCGAGCTGCGGTCCGATCATGTCCATCATCGCCTGCATGATCGCCGGTACGCCCGCCATCACAAACACATTGCCGAGGTGAAAGCCGGGCGCGGCGGAAATCCGGTTGGTGACGAGATTGGCGCCCGCCGGAATGCGCGCCATGCGCAGCCGCGCCTCGTTGAGCTGACCATCGGGGAAGCGCGCTTCGAGCATCGCTCGCGCGCGCGGATCGACGTCAATCGGCACGCCGAACGCCTTCGCCACGCAGTCGGCGGTGATGTCGTCGTGCGTCGGCCCGATGCCGCCGGTCGTGAATATATAATTGTAGCGATGACGGAGCGCGTTCAGCGCCTCGACGATCGCGGCCTCGTCGTCCGCCACTACCCGTACTTCCTTCAGGTCGATGCCGATACCCGTCAGGTACTCGGCCACATAGCCGATGTTCTTGTCCTTGGTCCGGCCCGAGAGAATCTCGTCGCCGATCACCAGCATCCCCGCGGTTACGATCTTCGGCTTGTCTTCCGTCATCCGACCCTCCGGCGCCCACGCCTATGGCACCCTGCCCGCATTCTGGGCAATCCGAGGCGCCCCGTGAACGCCCTGCCGCGTTTTGCGCCAGGCCGCTTGTGCTGGCACAGTCCTTGTAACCGAACCTGCCCAAGGGATGGAATTGTCAGCACCGCATAGCAACGGCACCAAGCCGGCCGCATTCGACGAAATGCAGGGGCCGGACGGCAGCATTCGGCCGGCCTACTCGGCCATGGCCGAATGGCTGAAGGCAACGCCGCAGGACATCCTCGACTACCGGCGCAGCGAGGCGGAATTCATCTTCCGCCGCATCGGCATCACCTTTGCCGTCTATGGCGAGGCCGAGGCGCAGGAACGCCTCATTCCCTTCGACATCATCCCCCGCATCCTGCACGGCGACGAATGGGCGCGCTTGAGCCGCGGGCTCGAACAGCGCGTCACCGCGCTCAACGCCTTCCTGCGCGACATCTACAGCAAGCGCGAAATCCTGCGCGCCGGCATCGTGCCTGAGCAACTCATCTATCGGAACCCGGTCTTCCGCCCCGAGATGAACCACCAGAAGGTACCACACGACATCTACATCATGATCGCCGGCATTGATCTCGTGCGCACCGGACAGGACGAGTTCTACGTTCTCGAAGACAACACGCGCGTGCCCTCGGGCGTCTCCTACATGCTGGAGAACCGTGAGATCATGATGCGGCTCTTTCCCGAGCTGTTCGAGGCGAACGCGGTCAGGCCCGTCGAAAATTATGTCGACGATCTGCTCGCGACGCTCATCTCCGTCGCGCCCGCTTCCGCGCCGCGCGAGCCGAACGTCGCCATCATGACGCCCGGCATCTACAACTCCGCCTATTACGAGCACTCCTTCCTCGCCGACAAGCTGGGCGTCGAACTGGTCGAAGGCCGCGACCTCTTCGTGAAGGGCAATATCGTGTACATGCGCACGACCGAAGGGCCGAAGCGTGTCGACGTGCTCTATCGCCGCGTGGACGATGACTTCATCGACCCGCTCGTCTTCCGCCCCGACTCCGTGCTCGGCGTGCCGGGACTGATGAGTGCGTACCAGGCCGGCAACATCACGCTCGCGAATGCCGTCGGCACCGGCATCGCCGACGACAAGGCGGTCTATAGCTACGTTCCCGAGATGATCAAATTCTACCTCGGGCAGGAGCCGCTCCTGAACAACGTGCCGACCTGGCGCTGCCGCGAGGAAGAACACCTGAAATATGTGCTTGACCGGTTGCCGGAACTGGTTGTGAAAGAAGTCCACGGCTCCGGCGGCTACGGCATGTTGATCGGTCCCGCGGCCGACAAGGCGACGATCGAGAAATTCCGCGCCAAGCTGAAACACGACCCGTCGAACTTCATCGCCCAACCGACGCTCGCGCTCTCAACCTGCCCCACACTCGTGAAAGCCGGCATCGCGCCGCGCCACGTCGATCTCCGCCCCTTCATCCTTACCGGCCGCGACCGTGTGCGCATCGTGCCGGGCGGCCTAACGCGCGTCGCGCTGAAGGAAGGCTCGCTCGTCGTCAATTCGAGTCAGGGTGGCGGCATCAAGGACACCTGGGTGTTGGACCGCTAATGCTCTCCCGCACGGCAGACAATCTTTACTGGCTCGCGCGCTACATGGAGCGGGCCGACTGCGTCGCGCGCATCATCGACGCCGCCCAGCGCCTCGCCACCATGCCGCGCGGCGCCGGCCCCGGCACCAACGAGTGGGAATCGGCGGTCGCGACCGCAGGCTGCGTGCAAGCGTTCAACGCCAAATACGACACGGCCAATATCCGCACCGTCACCGACTTTCTCGCCTTCTCGCCCGACAACCCCGCTTCGATCCGCGCCTGCGTCGAGATCGCGCGCACCAACGCGCGTGCCGTGCGCACTGCGCTCACCGGCGAGATGTGGGATGCGATCAACAGCGCCTGGTATGAAGTGCGCGCGTTCGATGCGGAAAAGACTCATGGCGAAGAACTTGCGCGCTTCCTGTCGCTCGTAAAAGAATCCGCGCTCCGCTTCGACGGCGCCGCCTTCCGCACGATGCTGCGGAACGACGCTTACTGGTTCTCGCGGCTCGGCATTCTCATTGAACGCGCCGACGCCACCGCCCGTATCCTCGACGTGAAGTATCACGTCCTCCTGCCCGAACAGGCGAATGTCGGCGGACCGCTCGACTATTTCCAGTGGGTATCGATCCTGCGCTCCGTTTCCGCACGCGCAAGCTATCACTGGGTCTATCGCGACAGCGTGAAGCCATGGCTCGTCGCCGATCTATTGATCCTCAATCGCCAGATGCCGCGTTCGCTCGCGAGCTGCTACGAAAATTTGAGCCGATATCTCGACGATCTTGCGCAGTTCTATGGCCGCCAGGGCAATTCGCAGCGCATCGCCCGCGGCATGCTGACAAGACTGGAAAACGCCTCGATGGAAGAGATTTTTCAGTCGGGGCTGCACGAATTCATCGGCCAGTTCATTGCCGAGAACAATAAACTCGGCGGTGCCATCGCCGAGCAATATCTCGTCTGACATCGCCTCATTTCCCGCCTATATAGCTCCCATGCGAATCCGCATCCGCCACGAGACGGTTTATCGCTACGCGACGCCCGCAAAGTCCGCGATCGAACTGCTGCGCCTGACGCCCCGCAATCACGACAGCCAGTTCGTCGTGCGCTGGCGCATCGACGTATCGGAAGACTGCCGGCTCGAAGCGCACGAGGATGCCTTCGGCAACCTCACGCACAGCTTCACCGTGGACGGACCGATCTCGGAACTGCGCGTCGGCGTCGATGGCGAGGTCGAAACGCGGGACACGGCCGGAGTCATTCGCGGCACGCTCGAGCGCTTCCCGCCTTCCCTCTTCCTGCGCGAAACGGATCTCACCAAACCCGACGATGCGATCGCCGGATTCGCCGAAGACACCGCACGCACAGCCGAAGACGAACTGGGCCGGCTGCACGCGCTGCAATCACGCATCTTCGAATCCTTCTCGTTCGACGCCGATCCGACCAACACCGGCACCTCTGCCCCGGAAGCCTTCGCGCTCAAGCGCGGCGTCTGTCAGGATTACGCGCATGTCTTCATCGCCTGCGCGCGTCATCTCGGTATGCCGGCCCGCTATGTCGGCGGCCACTTCCTGCGAAACGATGGTGTCGTCTCTCAGGAGGCCGGCCACGCCTGGGCCGAAGCGCATGTCACAGACCTCGGCTGGGTGGCGTTCGATCCGACCAATGGCATGTGCGCCACCGACGCCCATGTGCGCGTGGCCGCGGGCCTCGACTATCTGGGCGCCGCGCCCATTCGCGGCACGCGCATGGGCGGCGCCGGCGAAACGCTCGCCGTCACGGTTCATGTCGATCAGGCCGGCAGGCAGGCGCAGAGCTGAGGCATATTGCCGGACCTGCCTGCCTTGCCGCAGGGCCTTGCGGCGATAGACTGCGCCGCCTTTGAAAGCGGGATTCGACCTCAATGACCTACTGCTGCGGCATCCTCGTGCGTGACGGCCTCGTCATGATCGCCGACACGCGCACCAATGCCGGCCTCGATAATGTGTCGATCTTCCGCAAGCTCCATGTGTTCGAGGAGCCAGGCAAGCGCGTCATGGTGCTGGCCTCCGCCGGCAACCTGTCGCTGTCGCAATCGGTCGTGAGCCTTCTGAACGAAGGCATAGAAAATCCGGAGACCGGCGAACGCGAAACGCTCGCCAATGCGCCATCCATGTTTCAGGCCGCGCAACGGATCGGCCATGCCGTCCGCATCATCCACGGGCTCGACGCCGCCTCGCTGCGCAACGCGGAACTCGATTTCGACGTCTCGTTCCTGCTCGGCGGCCAGATCGCAGGACGCCGCCTGCGCCTCTTTATGATCTACTCCGCCGGTAACTTCATCGAATGCACCGTCGACACGCCTTATCTTCAGATCGGCGAGCACAAATACGGCAAGCCGATCATCGACCGCGCGGTGAAATTCGACACCGACATCTATGACGCGCTCAAGATCGGATTGATCTCGATGGATTCGACCATGCGCTCGAATCTCGCGGTCGGCCTGCCGATCGATCTGGCCGTCATTCGCCGCGACGCGATCCACGCTGAACTGAACTACCGCATCGAGCCGGGCGAGCCGTATTTCACCGACCTGCGCGAGCGCTGGTCCGACGCGCTCAGGCGCGCGCACATGGCCATTCCGCGCCCGCCTTACATCAACGGCAAGCCGGCAAAATAATCTCACTGGGAGGAACTTCGAAATGGCATCGCAGAAGGTCGCAATGGTCACCGGCGGCGGCACCGGCATCGGCCGCTCGTCGGCGCTCGCGCTGGCGAAGAACGGCTATTCGGTCGTCATCACCGGCCGCCGCAAGGAACCGCTCGATCAGACCGCCGCCGACATCGAAAAGCTCGGCGTGAAGGCGCTCCCCATCATCGCCGATGTCGGCAAGCCCGGCGACGTGGACATGCTGTTCGCGAAAACGAAGGAAACCTTCGGCCGCCTCGACGTGCTGTTCAACAACGCCGGTATGGGCGCACCAAGTGTATTGCTTGAAGACATCCCCTTCGAGACCTGGAAGGCGGTGGTCGACGTCAACCTCACCGGCGTCTTCCTCTGCACACAGGCAGCGTTCCGCATCATGAAGGATCAGGACCCGCGCGGCGGCCGCATCATCAATAACGGCTCGATCTCGGCGCACGCGCCGCGCCCGAACTCGATCGCTTATACGGCGACCAAGCATGCTGTCACCGGCCTCACCAAGACCACTGCGCTCGACGGGCGCAAATACGACATCGCCTGCGGCCAGATCGACATCGGCAACGCCGTCACCGAACTCGCCGCGCGGATGGCGAAAGGCGTCCCGCAAGCCGACGGCTCCATCAAGGCGGAAGCGATGATGGACGTCGATCACGTCGGCCAGTCGGTCGCCTTCATGGCGAGCATGCCGCTGGAGTCGAACGTGCTGTTCCTGACGGTGATGGCGACCAAGATGCCGTTTGTGGGGAGAGGCTAGTGATCATGCGGCCTCATAGTGAGGAGCGCCGCGTCTCGAACCATGAGGGCTCATGATTTAACGCCACACCTCATCCGCAATCTCCACGACATGCCGGAGCTTCGCCCATTGCTCGTCTTCGCTGAGGAGATTGCCTTCCTCCGTCGACGCGAAGCCGCATTGCGGCGACAGGCATAGCCGGTCGAGATCGACGAACTTCGCCGCCTCGTCGATGCGGCGCTTGATCTCGTCTTTCGTTTCAAGCTGCGGGAATTTCGACGTGATGAGTCCAAGCACCACCGACTTGTGCTTGGGCAGGAAACGCAACGGCTCGAACCCGCCCGCACGTTCCGTGTCGTACTCCATGAAGTAGCCATGCACGTTGATGCGTTCGAGCAGAACCTCGGCGATCGGCTCGTAACCGCCCGCGCCCACGAAGGTCGAACGGAAGTTACCGCGGCACAAATGCATCGTCACCGTCATGTCGGCGGGCAGATCGCGCAGCGCCATGTTGATGACACCGGCCTCGAGGTTCGGAATCTTCTCCGGATCGTCGCCGCGCGCCACGATCCCCTTGCGATATTCCGGATCGCACAACAGCACGAGAAACACTTCGTCGAGTTGCAGGTAGCGGCAGCCCGCGTCGTAGAACGCATGGATTGCCTTCCGGTACGCCTCGCCGAGATCGGCGAAGAATGTGTAGAGATCGGGATAGGCGTGTTCGCTCACCGCCTCGCGTGCGGCCGCCCGCGCGTAAAGCGCACTCGGGCTCGGGATGGTCATCTTCGGCATGCGCTTGGTCGTTGCCTTCAGGAACTTGAAATGCTCGATCATCGGATGGCCGTTGAAGTCGAGCTTGCCGACCGTGCGCACACCCTTTGGCTTCGTCTGCACGCCCTGGAATTGCGCGCCGGTTGTCATCTCATAGGCTTCCGTTCCCTCGAATCCTTCGAGAAAGTCGAGATGCCACCAGGCGCGGCGGAATTCGCCGTCGGTGACCGAGTAAAGCCCGATCTCCTCCTGCTTGCGGACGATCGTCTCGATCTCACGATCTTCGACCACCTTCAGCTCGGCCGCGCCGATTTCTCCGCGCGCCCGTTTCGCCCGCGCCTCCTTCAGCGGCCCGGTCCTCAGAATGCTGCCGACGTGATCGGCGCGAAACGGCGGCCTCCTGCCTTGCATGTTCCCCCCGCTCCCTAGCTGAGCGCAGTCACTTTGATTTTTGTGCCGGCGCGCACCGGCTTCAAGGCGCGCACGTCGCCGAGCGCTTTCGCCCAGACATTGCAGGGCGACGCCAGGCGGATTTCGCCGTCCTTCGAGATCGGCGTGCGGCCGAAACCGATGGCGATGGCGTTCCCGTCCGGCCAATAGGCGATCTCGCCCGCCTCCATGACCGCGCGTGCGTTCGGCTCGCGCTTCATCTCGACCGGGATATCGAAATAGACCTCCTCGCCCCAGGTGAGCGCGCTGGCGTCGATCGGCAGCGCCGCCGCGATCGCCTTGGCGGTCGGCGTATCGAGCAGTTCCGCGTCAAGCTGAATTGAGCCGAAATCGAATCGAATGCGCATCCCCGCCCCCGTTACCTGCGCAGACTCGCAAGGTGCCACGCTTGGAACCAAAGGCCAAACCGGCGCTTCACACCGGCGTTCATGGTAGATTCCAGTCCGTTGACGAAGACGATTCGGCGGGAGCCGGAAATGCAACAAGAGCGCCGCAGATGGCCGCGCAAGAAAAGTTTTCTAAAAGGCACGGTGTTTTATAACCACCGTCATTCCAGCGTCGAATGCACCATCCGCGATTTCACCGAATACGGCGCGCGCTTGCAGTTTGAGTCGGCCGTGACGCTCCCCGATACGGTCGAACTCGCGATCCCCTCGCGCGAACAAACGCTGAATGTCCATATTCGCTGGCGCAAGGACGACGAGGTCGGTGTCAGCATGGAAGAGGCCGACGCGCACGGCGGCCCGGAGCTGGTCGGCGCCGGTGATGTCTCTCAGCGCGTGGCATCGCTGGAGCGCGAAGTGACCAAACTGCACAAGCTGGTCATGGACCTGCGCGCCGACCTGCGTCACATCCGCGGCGACAGTTGACCGTCACTGCAACGTGAAGACTGCGCGGACCTGCCGGAGTTCGGACGGCTTGATCAGCCGCGCGTGAGCGACCGTGACCGAATGCAACGGTCCCTCCAGCTCCCGGCGCCAGAACTCAAGGAAGCGCGAGAGCGTCGGAAATTCCGGCCACAGGTCGTATTCCTGCCAGACATAGGTTTGCAGCAACCGCGGGTGATCCGGCAGCCGGTACAGGATCTTGGCCGTGGTCAGGCCGTACCCTTCGAGCTGCTTCCGGAATGCTTCGGAGACCATGCGAATCCTCCCTGATGCTAGCCAACAGTGTTCGCCCGCGCAGGTTCCTCGGCAAGTCCAAAATACGAATAAGCTGTTTGTCTTCAATGCATTAGCAGCAATTTACGATATCTGCTGACAATCTCATGGCACTCGCCGAGATCGAGTGCTAATAAATTTCCAGCGGCCTCTTGTGAGGCCCAACCCGGCGCCTATGTCGGCGTCAGGTGCGGCGCTCACGCCGCACCGCTTCGAAACTTTTGGAAATTCAGGGTTCTGGAGGAGTTCACATGCGATTCCGTCCACTGCATGACCGCGTCGTCGTGCGCCGCGTAACGTCCGACGACAAAACCGCGGGTGGCATCATCATCCCCGATACGGCCAAGGAAAAGCCGTCCGAGGGCGAAGTCATTGCCGTCGGCCCCGGCGGCCGCGACGAAGCCGGCAAGCTCACGCCCCTCGACGTGAAGTCCGGCGACCGCATCCTCTTTGGCAAGTGGTCCGGCACCGAAGTGAAAATCGACGGCGAAGACCTGCTCATCATGAAGGAGTCCGACATCCTCGGAGTCCTCGACAAGAAGGCGTCGGCCAAGAAGGCCGCCTGATCCGCATTCATAGAACGAATTGACTGGAGTGAACTGAAATGGCTGCCAAGGAAGTCAAATTCGCCGTCGAGGCGCGCGACAAGATGCTGCGCGGCGTCGACACCCTCGCCAATGCGGTGAAGGTCACGCTTGGGCCCAAGGGCCGCAACGTCGTCCTCGACAAGAGCTTCGGCGCGCCGCGCATCACCAAGGATGGTGTGACGGTCGCGAAGGAAATCGAGCTCGAAGACAAGTTCGAAAACATGGGCGCACAGATGGTGCGCGAAGTCGCCTCGCGGACCAACGACCAGGCCGGTGACGGCACCACGACGGCAACCGTTCTCGCCGCCGCGATCGTCAAGGAAGGCTGCAAGGCCGTAGCCGCCGGCATGAACCCGATGGATCTCCGCCGCGGCATCGACCTCGCAGTCGAAGCGGTTGTCGAGCATCTGAAAGCCAACTCGAAGAAGGTGACGTCGAACGAGGAGATCGCCCAGGTCGGCACCATCTCCGCCAACGGCGACGCCGAGATCGGCAAGTTCCTTTCCGACGCCATGAAGAAGGTCGGCAATGAAGGCGTGATCACGGTTGAGGAAGCGAAGTCGCTCGAGACTGAGCTTGAGGTCGTCGAAGGCATGCAGTTCGACCGCGGCTACATCTCTCCCTATTTCGTCACGAACGCCGAGAAGATGCGCGTCGAGATGGAAGACCCCTACATCCTCATTCAGGAAAAGAAGCTCTCTGCCCTGAACGAGATCCTCCCGCTCCTCGAGGCGGTGGTGCAGTCGGGCAAGCCGCTCCTGATCGTGGCCGAGGACGTGGAAGGCGAAGCGCTCGCCACCCTCGTCGTCAACAAGCTGCGCGGCGGCCTCAAGGTCGCAGCCGTGAAGGCGCCGGGTTTCGGCGATCGCCGCAAGGCCATGCTTGAGGACATCGCGATTCTCACCGGCGGCCAGGTCGTTTCCGAAGACCTCGGCATCAAGCTGGAGAGCGTCACGCTCGCCATGCTCGGCCGCGCCAAGAAGGTCGTGATCGAAAAGGAAAACACCACGATCGTCGACGGCGCCGGCAAGAAGAAAGATATCGAAGGCCGCGTCGCCCAGATCAAGCAGCAGATCGAGGAAACCACCTCGGACTACGACAAGGAAAAGCTGCAGGAGCGTCTCGCCAAGCTCGCGGGCGGCGTCGCGGTGATCCGCGTCGGCGGCGCGACCGAGATCGAAGTGAAGGAAAAGAAGGACCGCGTTGACGACGCGCTGCACGCGACCCGCGCGGCCGTCGAGGAAGGCATCCTGCCGGGCGGCGGCGTCGCGCTCCTGCGCGCCACCGAAGCCCTCAAGCGCCTGCGTCCGACGAACGAGGACCAGAAGCACGGCGTCGAGATCGTCCGCAAGGCGATCCAGTCACCCGCGCGCCAGATCGCGCTCAATGCGGGCGAAGACGGCTCGGTGATCGTCGGCAAGGTGCTCGAGAAGGACCAGTACAACTACGGCTTCGACGCCCAGAACGGCGAATACGGCAACCTCGTCTCCAAGGGCATCATCGACCCGACCAAGGTTGTGCGTGCGGCCCTGCAGGGTGCGGCTTCGGTCGCCGGCCTCCTGATCACCACCGAAGCCATGGTCGCCGAGCTGCCGAAGAAGCAGTCCGCGGCGCCCGCAGGCGGCGGCGGAATGGGCGGCATGGGCGGAATGGATTTCTAAAGAAATCCATCGCTCCGAAATCGAAGGGCGCGGCTCATGCCGCGCCCTTTTTCTTTCCGTGCCGGTCAGGTGTCGCACTTTCCCGCACGGTATTGCGTCGGTGAGGCGCCGAAGCGGCGCCGGAAGCGCTGATTGAAATATGAGACATTGCCGAACCCGCAGGCGAGCGCGATGTCGCTGATTTTTTGTCGGCTGTGGCGCGGCGCCGCGAGTATTGTGCGGGCCTTTTGCAGCCGCAGCTCAAGCACCCGCTCGGTGAAGCTGGTGCCCGTCTCCTGCAGCAAATCCTGGATATAGCGCGGCGACAGCCCCAGCTTCTGCGCAGCGGCGCGCGGTGAGTAAGCCGGGTCGGCGAAGCGGAGGTTGATATCGGCAGCGACCTCCTGCGCCCGCGCAGCGCGCAGACCCCGCATCTGTGCGACCGCGCCCGTGTCGCCGTTCGCACCGAGGGAAAGCGCCACGAGGTCGAGCAGCGTCTCGCCGATACGACTAGCCAACTTCACGTCGGCAGCGATCTCGTCGGACGCCAGCAGAAAATCGATATAGCGTCCAAGATGCGTGACCGCCGGAAGGCTTGGATCCAGCGGCCTGATGACGAGATCATCGGCATTTGCGACGCGCTCCAGCAAGAGTTCCCGCGGCAAGCAAAGACCCGCCGCGATGACCTGGTCATTGCCGCCGCACTCATATGCATCCGCATTCGTATAGAGCGTCAGCTCACCTTTTCCCAGCGCGATCTCCCGGCCACGCTGAACGGACGTCATGGGCGAGTGGCCTCGCTGGATGCCGATGAGGAAATCGCCTCGCGTGTCCGCTGCCGCGTGCTGCGCCGTCCGCGCATAGCGTTTGAACGTACCGTCGCAACGGATGATGCCAACGCCGCCGATCTGCATGAATTCGGAGTATGACGAGAAGGGCCGATCTTCCAGCCGCGCGATGTCCGCGTTGCCGTAACGCGACGTATAGATTTCGCACCACAACGCGTAGCGCGCGTCGTCATCAAGCTCCGCCGGAAGCTGATCGGAGGCGAAGGTGATTTTCGGCATCGAGCGATTTCAGCGCCAACTCTCTTTCGGTACAATATCAGGGGAAATGTATTTTTTCCTAGTAGCGGCGGTGCGCGAAAACAACAACTCACTGCGCGTGAACGAAACGAGGGTCGCTCTCTGCTATCCGCCTACCGCCGCAAAGTGACCTGCCGGCAACAGCAACAAGAATCTTGCGCGCTTGCGCACGAACGAAACCCCGGTGCGCCTCCCCGCAAGACCGGCCCTCCAATTCCCGCCATCAATAGAGGCGGATCGCCTCTCGGGGGCGCGGGATCGAGTCGGGGGAATTCGTGCGCAAATTTTATCGTTCCAACATTCGCGCGACAGCACTGTTGTCCGCGGTCTTGATGGCGACAGCGGCCGGGTCCAATACGGCCAGTGGCGCAGAACCCGCGGCAACCGGCTGGAGCGGCGTCTATTTCGGAGCCAACGCCGGTTACATATGGTCCAGCCAATCGGCCAGCTACATACCGAACGACCCCGCATCGGCGAGCATATCCGGCGGCGCAAACGGTACGCTGCTCTCAAACTCCGATGTCGATTACCGGGGCGGCTTCGGCGGCTTCCAGATCGGGAGTAACTGGCACGTTCATCCGCGATGGATATACGGCATCGAGGCCGACTTTCAGTTGGGCGACATCGCGGGCACGGGAGCGTCATCCAATCTTGTTGGCGGCCCAATCGCAGGTACGGCGACCGCTTCGTCAGACTCCAAGTGGTTTGGAACGCTGCGTGCCAGGCTCGGCTTTCTGACGACAAATGAACTGCAATTATTTGCCACCGGCGGACTCGCCTTTGGGCGAGTCGATCTGGATACAAGCTATACGGTGAACACGGGGCCTCTCGGCATTGCTCTCGGCGGCTTTGGATTTCTCTGCGCCGGCGGAGTTCCGTGTTTCGTCGGCTCGTCGTCGTCGGTGCAAACGGGATGGACCGTGGGCGGCGGTGCAGAATGGAGAATCTCTGACAACTTCTCCGTCAAGACGGAATATCTTTATGTGAATCTGGGTTC
>Ga0307505_10000987_pt1 | contig 26038 bp, 18 predicted proteins | sample 23_S_MG_FD_202183 | JGI IMG/M metagenome (GOLD analysis project Ga0307505, IMG submission 202183) | Soil microbial communities from Populus trichocarpa stands in riparian zone in the Pacific Northwest, United States - 23_S | ecosystem: Environmental > Terrestrial > Soil > Riparian zone > Trees... | reverse complement strand
TGGGCTCGTTGCGTGAGAAACGTGATCGTCTCTGCAACCACATCCACATACGCCGGGCTCTCCTGCATCGTGCTTGGCATGCCTTGCATATGCATGAGCACAACAGGGCATCCAGCGCGCGCAACTATCCCGAACATTCTGTCGTCATCCCTCATCGCAGAAATGTCGTTAACCCAACTTGCACCAGCGTCAAGCGCGGCCTCCGCAACATCCGCGCGAGTAGTGTCGATCGATATCGGGCCATGCCACATGCGGCGGAGCGCGGTTATCACGGGAATCGTGCGCCTAATTTGGTCTCCCGCAGGAACCGGCTGTGATCCGGGACGAGTCGACTCGCCGCCGACATCAATAACATCAACACCCTCGTCGATCATCCGGCGGCCATGCGCAATTGCTGCATCACATTCGGCATGCTTCCCGCCATCGGAAAACGAATCCGGGGTGACATTGAGTATCCCCATGATCCACGGAGGTGACTTTGTTGGCCAATGTGCGGTATGCATCGTCAATTAAACCAAAGAGGGGCGCACACTGGTGCGCCCCTCAAGATTGAATCATCAATTCATTACTTTCATCTAAGCAGGGCTGGCACCGGGCGCAACGTCTCCCAACGATCCAACGTTTCGCGGTGACGCCGGAGCCGGAGTAATCACCGGGGTTGTGTCCGGCGGCTTCGGTGACGGTAAGTCTGGAACTGGCGCGAGTTGCTCTCCGCGAAGTATTGTGTCGATCTGTTCGCCATCGAGTATTTCGCGCTCCAAAAGCGCTTTCGCGATGGCATGCAAGTGATGAAGATTCGCCGACAATAGGGTCTGCGCCTTCTCCTCAGAACGTGAGAGGATGTCCTTCACTTCGTCATCGATCAACTGCGCCGTCCGCTCAGAGTAGTCGCGGTGTTGGGCGATCTCCCGGCCGAGGAATATTTCTTCCTGCTTCTTGCCGAAAGTCATCGGCCCAAGCTTCTCCGACATGCCCCACTCGCAGATCATCTTGCGGGCCAAAGCAGTCGCGCGTTCCAGATCATTCCCCGCTCCAGTAGTGAGTTGGTTAAAGACCAACCGCTCAGCGATGCGTCCACCCATGATGTAGATCAGACGCGCCTCGAGGTACTCCTTGGAGTGCGTATGCTTCTCGTCGACGGGGAGGAAGTGTGTGACACCCAACGCCATCCCGCGCGGGATAATCGTGACCTTGTGGACAGGATCGGCTTTGGGGATCAATTTGCCCAAAAGCGCGTGACCCGCCTCATGGTACGCGGTCGTCTTCTTTTCATCCGGCGAAATCACAAGAGAACGCCGCTCGGTGCCCATCATCACTTTGTCTTTGGCGTTCTCGAAGTCTTCCATCGTGACCTTGTCACGATTCCGACGTGCCGCCAAAAGTGCCGCCTCGTTGACCATATTGGCGAGATCCGCACCAGAGAGCCCCGGTGTACCGCGCGCCAACACCTTGAGGTCAACATCGCTGCCCACAGGAATGCGACGGACATGGACGCGCAGAATGCCTTCGCGACCGCGAACATCGGGCGAATCGACGACAACCTGACGATCAAATCGTCCGGGACGCAGTAGAGCTGGATCGAGAACATCCGGACGGTTTGTCGCTGCCAGCAAGATTACACCTTCATTGGATTCGAATCCGTCCATCTCAACAAGCAATTGATTCAGAGTCTGTTCACGTTCGTCGTGACCGCCACCCAAGCCAGCGCCGCGGTGACGTCCAACCGCATCGATTTCATCGATGAAGATGATGCAGGGAGCCGAGCGCTTCCCTTGCTCGAATAGATCGCGAACACGCGACGCGCCAACACCGACAAACATCTCAACGAAATCCGAGCCGGACATCGAGAAAAATGGCACCGACGCTTCCCCCGCAACAGCGCGAGCCAGCAGGGTCTTGCCAGTTCCCGGAGGGCCGAGCAGTAGAACACCCTTGGGAATTTTCCCGCCGAGGCGCTGGAACCGTCCGGGATCACGCAGGAAATCGATCACTTCCTGCAACTCCTGTTTGGCTTCATCCGCACCGGCAACATCCGCGAATGTAACTTTGGGACGGTCTTCAGAAAGCAGGCGCGCCTTGCTCTTGCCGAACGAGAATATTCCCTTCGGACCTGACTGCATCTGACGGAACATGAAGAGCCAAAAGAACACAAGTATGAGCAGCCACGGAGCAAATCCGAGCAATAGGCTGACCCAATTGACTCCCTGCTCTTGCGCCTTGATCGCGACCTTTTTGGTTTCCAGACGCGTGAGCAACTGTTCGGGGTTACTCGCCGGGAGAAGCAGACGGAAATCTTTCACCCGATGGGAACGGTTGTTGACAGTCTTCAGAATCTCGACTTTGAAAGTACCTTCCAAGTTCCGGTCGATAAAGGTTACCGCGTCGACATTGTCGCCATCGAGTTGTTCGAGAAACTCCGAATAGGTCAGCTCAACCGCGACTTCGCGGCTGAAGCTGTAGTAGTTGACGAGAAGCGCGGAGATGGTGATCAGAGCAATCCAGAACACCAAAGTCCGCGATGAGCGCTTCCATGAGAACGGTGATTTGCTCTCCTGCTCGCCGTTGTTGCGCGGGATGCGCCCCTTCGGGGGTTGATTGGGACGCTGGGACGATGAATCAGACACGCGTGTCAGTCTCCTCTGTTTGCGTCGGGTTTAGCCGTCCGATGTACGGCAGGTGGCGGTAACGTTCTGCCAAGTCCAAGCCGTACCCAACGACGAACCCACCATCTATTTTGAACCCTACATACTCTATCGGTAGTTCCGGATCCTCATGCGTACGCTTGTCGAGAAGGGCCACCGATGCCAGCCGACGCGGCTGCCGGGTCATCAGAAGCCGTCGAATATGCGACAGTGTCGCTCCGGTGTCTACGATGTCCTCTACGATCAATACGGTCCTACCAGTTATGTTTACCGTCAAATCCTTCAAAAGTTTGGGGGCACCGGAGGCAGTGGTCCCCGCGCCGTACGCCGCAACGGCCATGAAGTCGATGTGATGGGGAATTGCCATCGCACGACAAAGGTCGGCAACAAAGATGAAGCTACCTTTGAGCATTCCGATCACGATCGGAGTTTCGTCCATGAAATCGCGGTCAATCTCGTGGGCTAACTCATTGACACGACGTCGAATCTGGTCTGCAGACAGGACCACATCCATATGCGGCCCAATCCGTTCGGCTTGTGTCGCTAACAGCTGCTCTTCCATGATCCCTCCTGCAATCGGGCTTCCATTACCCGCCGTGTTCGGTCAGTTAGTCGTGCCCGGTGTGCGATCGGGTGCCCAACTGGCCACAGAATGCCTTGATCGTCCACTACCACCGGAACTTGGGGTCGTGCAAAGGACGGTACCTTGCGGTCGGCAAGTAAATCAGAAAGTTTCTTGGTGCCCTGCAAACCAAGGGGTTGGTATCGGTCCCCTGCCTTGGGCCACCGTACAGAAACCACCCCTTCTACAGCATCCAGATCGAATCGAGCCAATACTTTGTCATCAGACCGGCCCGGCGCCACCGCGTCAACGACCCGCGTTACAAGACTAGGAGCCACAAGCCGCTCGGCGCCCTTCTCTCGGCAGCGAGAGTGGACCGCAATTTTGCAGACTTTCATGAGTCCTTGTGAAAGCCGTAGACTCATGTCCCCCTGCTCGAGCGAGTAAGTTCCCCTATGGTCTTTCCAGTTTCTGAGCTCTGCGAATCGCGAGACTGTCGCATCGCGAGGTACCATATCCAAACCGAGCCGCGACACCAGCTCCCGTAGGATATACGGGTCCAAGGCGGGATCATGCCGCATCAATTCTGCGACATGTAGCGTTAGTCCACCTGTGTCAGCCGACCAAATCGACTGATCGACGATGCCAGTTGCCTGTTCTTCTAAGAAACGTCGTTGCACCCACAGTTGTTCACCGAGCCGTGCGAGCCCTTCCACAACACACGGATTGTCGGCTTCCCACAGCGGTAACACTATATGGCGAATGCGGTTGCGCTGGTACTTGTCCGATTCATTGCTGGAATCGATTCGGTAGGAAATTCCTCTGGCACCTAGGTACTCGACGATGTTCTTGCGCGAGGCATCGAATAGTGGGCGAATAATTCTGCCTCGCACGGGGGGGATACCTGACAGGGCGAACGTGCCCGCGGCGTCAAGCACAGCGGCCGCGATAGTCTCGGCGCGGTCATCAAGCTGATGCGCTACAGCAATGTGCGAGTATCCGTGCTGCTCAGAGGTCGAAGTAAGAAACCTGTAGCGTTCAGTTCTCGCCCACGCCTGAACATTTCGTTCCGTGCGGGTTGCATGCGGATCGAGACAGTGCGAATGAAAAGTGAGCCCCAAATTACTGGCAAGCTGGCTGACGAAAGCCGCGTCAGCATCTGATTCTTCCCCACGCATCCCATGATCAACGTGAGCGACTCCGACTATCCAGCCGGACTTGGGTGAGAGTTCGACGAGAACATGCAGGAGTGCAACCGAGTCTGGCCCACCCGACACGGCTACGAGAATTCTGCTGCCGGGCTCGGGACGCCCGTATCGGTGAAAATACCCTTCCACTTTCGCGAACAGACTGTTCCCAGCAAGTCCATCCTGTATAGGTGGCTTAGCGGGAACATCCGTCGTAGATCGAGTGCGTGGAGTTGTCATTGCACAAGTACCGGTTACTGAATCCTGACCGCGAGCATCGTAATATCGTCGCGAGGCTGCTCTGGGTCAGAGTACGCATTGACCGCATCACGGACCGCGGCAACAACGTCTTCAGCGCTACGGCCGTAGTTGGCGTTGACCACATCAGTCAGACGGTTCATCTCAAACATCTCCTCATCGAACCCGATTACATCCGTAACTCCATCGGTATACAGAAAAATGAGATCTCCCGGCAGAAGTCCGATGGCACGCTCTTCAAACGTGGAGTCCTCAAACAACCCCAGCGCGGTGCCGCCCTCTTTGAGCATCATGATGGAGCCGTCGGCACGCCGCAAAATCCCGGGATTGTGCCCGGCGTTCGAGAAAGTAAAGATCCGGTTTCTTACATCCAGAACACCGTAGATCGCCGTTACGAAGCGTGACTTCTCGTTGCGTTCGCACAGCAGCCGGTTCACTTTTTTCATGATGCTGCGCAGGGCGTAGTTGTTGCGAATTTCTGCGAGCAGCGATGCGCGGAATGTTGCCATGATCAGAGCGGCCGGCACGCCCTTCCCCGCGACATCAGCGATAGCGATACCAACCTGCCCATCGATGATTTCGATAAAATCGTAGTAATCCCCTCCGACCTCGGCCGAGGGAATGTTAAGCCCGGCAATGTCGAATCCCGGGATCCGCGGATTGTCGTCGGGTAGAAATGTCTGCTGAATATGCTGGGCAACTTCCAATTCACCCTTAATGCGTCGTTGCTCGAGCACGGCCGCGTGGTCTCGCGCTCGTTCGATGGCCATTCCCGCGTGCTGCGCAAATGCTGTCACCAGATCCAGATCGGCCTCGAAAAAGCCGTTCGCGACATCGCGCTCAATGTTGAATACACCGACCAGGCGTTGGCCGGCGAAGATTGGTACAACCATCTCGGACCGAGTCTCTTCACGCGCCTGCTGATACCGATCATCTTTGCTGACGTCGCTAACAATCAACGGTTTCCCGTTTTGCGCGACCCAACCAACCAAACCACGACTGGCTTTCTTCTCCAAGGGAGAAGGCTCGGTCAGGCCACGACTGCCGGCTCCGTATCCGCGATCAATGATGCGCTCAATGTGCGTATCAGGTCCGACCAGAAAAATGCCTCCAGCTTCGTAGGGTAGCACACGGTTAAGAGCGTCGAGGATCGCGTCCAAAACCTCGTCGAGGTCGAGTGAGCTCGAGATCGCACGGCTGGCCTCGAGCAAACTCTGATTCTCCAGCGACTGCCGTTCGGCGCGGCGATATAAGAGAGCGTTTTCGAGCGCCACGGCGGACTGTTCCACCAAGGGCTGCATCAATGAGTCGATCTTGGACCCCGGATACGCCTCACTCACCACAATACCAACCGCTCCGAGAACACGAGAGTGGTGGGTCAACGCGACCCAACGATCGATTCGCGATCCAGCTACCAGCATCGGATCTGTGACATCGGCTACCGATGTCAGCGGAGTCTGGAAGGGCTCGACTTCTGAACCCTGCACCTCGAGCCATTCGATGAATTCTGCCCCGACTCTGTGCGGCAGATCAATTGGAAGTTCTTGAGACCTGACCCATATCTTGAAAATGATCGGGTGATGGGTACGTGGCCTATGCAGGAGCAATACCGCGCCCTCTGCTCCAGTGAGAGTGGCAATCAACTCAGGAACCAGTGCATACAGCTCGTCCAGTCGCAACGTCGCGTGCAAGATTCGCGACGCATGAACCAGCGCCTCTGCCTCCGACTTCGGGACATACCCAGAACGGCGCCCCGGCTTGGGCGCAGTCTTCCCCTTCTGGCGCACGGTTGTGTCCATAGTCATAATCGCGAAGGGGCACGACTCGAAGATTGCCCCCTCTTGCACGCAAACATACGAGTTTAGGCGCTTTTTGTGCAGAAAAACTAATGAAGGCAACCCGTTGTCAGGTTGGAGGTTCAGTAAGTATGACTCGGGCGGGAGCGCCGCGCGAAGCGCTTGAAGCGGTCACACGATGAAGTTGGATCAGCGCATACACCAACAACGCACCCGCAGGCAGCACCACATACCACGGGAGAAATTCGGGTCGAGTGTCCCAGTCTTCCGGTTTCTGCAGCGCAAAAACCACCAACGCCAGGGCGTTGTTGGCAACGTGCGCGGCAACGCTCGGGTAAATTGAGCCAGTACGCTCCCTCAGGTATCCCAGCAGCGCGCCAAATGTCCATAGTCCAATGAAGTTCCAAGGATTGAGGTGCAGGACGGCAAACATTGCTCCTCCCCAAATGATCGCGTGGTTCGTGCCGAACGATCGCCTGAGTCCTGTCTGAATCAATCCGCGAAAGGCCAGCTCTTCGCAAATCCCCGGGACAACTGCCGCAACCAACAGTAGCATCAGGAATTCGGAGACCGATCCTGCGGCGAGATTTTTCTTAAAGAAATCGAACTGCTCCTGCGGGATTGGCCACATGCGATCCAACAACACGGGCAGATTGCTCTGCACCACAGCAAACGAAACCACGGCGGCAGTACACCAAATCCAGAACTCAGCACCTACCTCAGGACGTCGTGTCCAGGTCCTCCAGCCAGTGTCGAACACGTGACGGAGCAGGAACGGGATCAACGCGAACACCATCACTTCGGAAAAGATGACCGATCCATAGAATCCGCTGACATTGACCAAGGCAAGCGCGGCGAGGAGTGAGGCAAGCGCAGACAGCACGAAGAAGAGCAGCGAGTGACCGCCATCCCACCGTCGCCGTGGCTTGGCAGACAGGTCGAACTCCGGTCGTGGTTCCGGCAGATCGTTGAAGATGTATCGCTCGTCCATTCTGATTCTCGGATGGCAATGTACGACCTCGCAGCCATCCGAGTGACCATTTTGCCGTAAAGTCCAAATGGAGGGAGCCCCGGGTTGAGGGCGGCAACCCGGGGCGTGGAGGAAACTTCTAGGGTCTTGGGGTACTACAGGGACGTTCGATGTGCTTTGGTCTGGTCGTGCCTCCTTGAGACGTTACGGTTTCCTCGACCTGTACGAGTTGCACCTCGTCGGCCGCGTCCGTGTGATTTCCCTTAAGGCAAATGCACCGCCAGACCACAGACTTTTTTACGGAGATTCGTGAACTCTATGAAGGCTCACAAGATGCTAAGGAGTTCACATTTGGCACACCTGATCACGAAGCGAACAGTTGTCCAAATTGAGTCTAAAAGTGTCGGGGCAAGCCAACAGACTGTGGCCCTTTCGACCACAGTGGTTGGCTCGATCACGATTCTCGGATTATCGGATTAGATGAACTTCTTGGCCCGTGCTTTTGCTGTCAGTTCCTCGCGAAACTTTGGATGGGCGATTTTGATAAGCGAGAGTGCGCGCTCGCGGATTGAGCGGCCATGCAGCTGGGCGACTCCGAATTCTGTCACCACGTAGTGAACATCCCCTCGCGAGGTCACGACGCCGGCGCCCTCATCCAAACTGATGACAATGCGGCTGAGCGTGTCATCCTTGGCCGTAGCCGGGAGCGCGATGATCGGCTTGCCTCCCTTGGAACGCGATGCGCCACGGATGAAATCGACCTGGCCACCGAATCCTGAGTAGATCGAATAGCCGATCGAGTCGGCGCACACTTGTCCGCTGACATCAATCTGAAGTGCCGAATTGATTGCAACCATCTTCTGATTCTGCGCGATGATGAAAGGATCATTCACATACTGGCTGGGGTGGAACTCACAGATCGGGTTGTTGTCGATGAAGTCGTAGAGCGCCCGCGATCCCAGGACGAACGACGAGATGATCTTTCCTGGGTGTAGAGTCTTCTTTTCATTGTTGATGATCCCCTTGTGCACCAACTCGATCACGCCGTCAGAAAACATCTCCGTGTGGATCCCAAGGTCCTTCTTCCCCTGCAAATGGAAGAGTACAGCATCCGGGATACCGCCAATGCCCATTTGCAACGTCGACCCATCTTCGATCAGTTCGGCGACATGCGCACCGATCTGCGAATGCAAGTCACTCATCCGTAGTCGTGGCAGTTCCAGCATGGGACGATCCACCGGTACGATGTACGTGAGCTTGTTGACGTGTATGAAGCTGTCGCCCAGAGTGCGTGGTGTCTGACGGTTCATTTCAGCTATGACCACCCGGGCGGTCTCGGCGGCCGTCTTGGTGCATTCGATCCCGACTCCGAATGAGCAGAATCCGTGCTCATCAGGAGGAGAAACCTGGATCAGTGCCACGTCGATCGGCAGCGTACCATCCGTGAACAATCCGGGTATCTCACTCAGAAACACGGGGACATAATCGGCACGACCGTCGTTGACAGCCCTACGAGCGTTTCCACCAGTGAAAAGGGCCCGATGTCGAAAGTGCTTCTCCATTCCCGGAGCGACATACGGTGCCGTTCCCATCGTGAGCAGGTGCGTGATCTCCACGTTTTCGAGATCATCCTTGCGTGCGACCAGCGCTTCGACCAACGTTTCAGGTTCGGCACATCCGGGATGGATGTAAACACGATCACCTGATTTGACGGCTTTAAGCGCGACGGATGCATCACACACCTTGCTGCGATACATCTCGGCCCACGAAGGAGCCGCTTTCGAGGCGGACGTCGCCTGTGTCATCATCATCGGATCGGACAGCGTGGCATTCATAGTGGTCTTCTTCATCTAATCGTTCAGGTTAACGGGCATGTAGCGGTTCGACCGCTTCCATCAAGCGCGCGACCGACGGATGCGTCGGTTGACCATCGCGCAGGTAGATCCCTTCGCCAAATCCCGGCTGATCAGCTATGACCGCTGGCAGACCACCTTCGGCATACCAACGAACATACGGAAACAAAGTGTTCGCCAGTGCAAACGATGCCGTGCGCGCCACCGCCGCAGGCATATTCGGCACGCAACAGTGAACGACGTTGTCGACAACGTAGGTCGGGTTTGACAGTGTAGTGGGGCGATCCGTCTCGCAAATTCCACCCTGGTCAATCGAACAATCGACGATCACAGACCCCGGCTTCATCTGCCGGATCATTTCACGTGTGATCAGAATCGGCGGCTTTGAGCCATGCACCCAGACAGCTCCGATCACGACGTCGGCGTTCTTCAACACGCGCTCCAGACTGTAGCGATACGACAAGAACGTGATCACGCGTCGATCAAACATACGATCGGCCTCACGCAGCTTCTCCGGATCCTTGTCAAACAAAGTCACTTGCGCACCCATTCCGAGGGCCGCTCGCACCGCCGCCATCCCGACTGAACCGCCTCCGATGACAACAACGTTGGCGGGAGGAATTCCGGGCAGGCCCGTGAGCAACACGCCACGTCCACCGTGATTGCTTTCGAGGAAGGTCGACGCCAGTGTCAGCGCAACCGGCCCGGCGACTTCGCCCATGATTTCGACAATCGGGCGTCGATGGTGGTCGTTCTCGATCAACTCGTACGCGACAGCGGTGATGGACTTCTCGGCCATTTCTCGCAGAGCGCCTGATGCCAGTGTCGCGAGATGCCCGAAACTCATGACTGTCTGACCCGGCAGAAACATCTCGACATCGTCGAGCTGAAAGGGCGAGACTCCCAAGACCAGACTCGCGCGACCAACCGCCTCTGCGCGCGAATACACGATGTTCGCACCAGCGTCTATGTACTCACGGTCGGGGAAACCTGCGGCCAATCCGGCGTCGTGCTCAATATTAACTGAGTGGCCCTTGCTCGTGAGCAGATGCGCCCCAGCCGGGACCATCGGCACGCGGCGTTCATCGTTACGTGACTGCTTGAGTACTCCAATATTCATATCAACCCGACACAGGCGCTGCCTGCTGTTGCGACTTCTCGATGAAATGACGCGCTTCGGCCATACCTGCCGCCAGCGCCTTTTGATTCGCTTCCAGTAAATCCTTCTTCAATCCTCCGAGCAAGGCCTTGAACGACTCTTCACCCGTGATGCCGGACAACGCGATAATCGCACCCGCCGCGACAACATTGGCGACTTTGGCATTACCCAGATCATTGGCAATCTCCGAGAACGGAATCGGCACCGCCCGGACGTGCTCTGGCAAGGTTACACTCTTGACGAAGGAACTGTCGTAAATAACCGTGCCGCCCGGTGCGACATCACCGGCGAATTTTTCAAGCGATGGTTGGTTCATAGCCACCAGCATGGTTGGATGCGAGACGAACGGCGATCCGATTCGCTTTGGAGCAACCACGATATGGCAATTGGCCGTGCCGCCGCGCATTTCCGGACCATACGAGGGCAGCCACGACACAAACTTCCCTTCATGCATCGAGGATTTCGCCAACAACTGGCCGAGTAGGAGTATGCCCTGTCCGCCGAAACCGGCGAGCACAAGCTTATGCGTGGGGAAGTTTGGATCGACCGGGGTGGTCGACTTCTGATTGTCGTCTTTCACTCCCAATACTTTGAGAATCTCTTCGCTCTCGAAGATCGGCTTGGGTGACTCAGGTCGCGAGACGGCGTCGGTCCTATCCTTATAGACATTGGGCGGGAAGACGCTGATCATGTTCTCGGTAATCCACCCACGCGACTCGACCGGTTCCAACTTCCAGCCGGTCGGGCATGGGCTCAGAACTTCGATTAACGAGAAGCCCTTGTTGGCTATCTGCAATTCAAGCCCTTTACGGATGGCTTTACGAGTCTTCATAATCGACTTCGAGTCCACCAAAGTGCAACGCTCGATGTATACCGGTGCTTGAAGTGTCGCCAACAATTCCGACACACGCAGCGGATACCCCTCGTTCTCGGCATGACGTCCGTAGGGGGTTGTGGTCGTCTTCATGTCCATCAAGGTGGTCGGCGCCATTTGGCCGCCGGTCATTCCATAGATCGCGTTGTTGACGAAGATCACGGTCAACGACTCGCCGCGGTTCGCCGCTTGCAGAATCTCATTAGCGCCAATGGCCGCAAGATCGCCATCACCCTGGTAGGAAATCACGATGGAGTGTGGCAAGGCGCGTTTGATTCCCGTCGCGACCGCGGGGGCGCGTCCATGCGCCGCCTGCACATTCCCCACACGAAAGTAATAATAGCCGAACACCGAGCAACCAACCGGACTCACAAACACGGTACGATCGGCTATTTCGAGATCATCGATTGCTTCAGCGATGATCTTGTGCAGATTCCCGTGACCGCAGCCAGGACAGTAGTGCGTGGCTTCCTTATCAGCGCCTGCCGAGCGGGTAAAGAACTCATAAAATGAGTCGGGTTTCTTGAAAACGTCTTTCACGATTCGCTCCTTGTTCAATTACCCGACAGTTTTGGTCAGTTTGACAATGGCGTCATACAATTCCTGGGTGCTCGGGATATTCCCGCCATTGCGCGAATATAGCTGCACCGGGATGCGGCACTCGATCGCCAGCTTCACATCGTCGATCATCATGCCCTTGGAGCATTCGGCCACCAACATGCCTTTGACACGACGCGAAACCTGATCGAGGGCACCGACCGGAAACGGCCAAAGCGTAATGGGACGCAGCATGCCAACCTTGATGCCCGCAGCGCGCGCTTGGTCGATAGCGGTCATGAGCACGCGCGAGACAATGCCGTAGGCCACGGCAACATACTCGGCATCATCGAGGTGATATCCCTCATAGCGGACTTCATTCTTTTCGACCTCTGCATATTTCTCGTATAAGTGGTCGACATGCGCTTCCATTTCGTCGAACTCGAGATGGATTGAGCTGATGAGATTGTCACGCGTGCCAGCGCTCGCCTTCACTGCCCACGGTTTCTCTGGGAATGTAGTCACAGGATTCGGGACATCGACCGGCTCCATCATCTGCCCGATGAAACCATCGGCAACGATGGCGACGGGATTGCGATACTTATCAGCAAGTTCGAAGGACAGCATGGTCAGGTCGCACATTTCCTGCGCGCAATTTGGCGCGAGCACGATCAGACGGTAGTTGCCGTGGCCGCCACCCTTGACCATCTGATTGTAGTCCGACTGCTCGGGACCGATGTTGCCCAATCCCGGACCGCCGCGCATAATGTCGACAACCACGCACGGCAATTCCGAACCGGCGCAGTACGAAATGCCCTCCATCTTTAACGACATACCCGGCGACGATGACGCAGTCATCGTACGTTGACCAGTCGATGCCGCACCGTAGACCATGTTGATGGCGGCGACTTCCGATTCAGCTTGCAGGAATGTCCCGCCAAAGCGGGGAAACAGCTTGGCAGCAGTCTCGGCAATTTCCGAAGCCGGAGTAATCGGATAGCCGAAATACGAGCGACATCCGGCCAGAAGCGCGCCCAGGACAATTGCCTCGTTACCTTTCATCATTTCTTGACGCATCGTATCTCCATTCCCGAATCGATAACTCAATCATGTGCTCGCCAGGCGCCCTCGCCTGGCGATTCGCAGCCGGGTTCAGATATCCCGCTCAATCGCGCTACGGCGCATCAGTCGCGCCAAGGACCGCCTCAACCGCATTCCGCAACCGATCCACCACGCGGTCATTGTGAGCGAGCCGAATGTCGATCGGGAAAAACCGCTCGCGCGGAAATTGGTACTCGGCCAACAACGTCCGGAATTCTTCTTCCTGCTGCTTGGGATCGCAGGCGCCACAGATCACGTACGTTTCCTTATCAGCGGTTTTGAGAATGTCGGCCAATGCCGCCCGTCCTCCGTGACCGCACAACTCCGGATGCACGACCGTGTAATCGATGTCGAGTTCGGTCTCGAGAGCGAACGGCAGTGAATTCATATCGGCGTCAAATGTGCTCGACAATCCTCGGCAGTTACATAACACCACTTTGATTTTCATAGACTCATCTCCCGCATTGAGAGCATTAACCCAAGACTTTCTTCTCTTTTTTGTCTGATGGTTTGCGCCACACGACAATTGCGCCCGGCTCGGGGCAATTGTAGAAGCAGATACCGCATCCGGTGCAGCCATCGCCGAGATAGAACGAGTACCGATACCCGCGCTCGTTGATGTCCGTGGAGAATCCGAGTACTTCCGGCGGACACGCCTTGACGCAGAAATCGCAGCCCTTGCAGAGCCGGCTGGTGACATGCACCCACGGCAACGTGGGCGGTACGGGCATCGTGGATCGTTCGCTCATCTCATCCCCTTCTCAAGCTCACTGTCGTTGCGAGGAGTCCCGGCGGCTCTTTGCCGGGGCGACGAAGCAATCTCCCTCATTCCACTGCGACCCTCGCGTTCTCACGCCACCTATTCTACTGTATTGTCGGCCCCCTGTTTGGCAAATGCCGGTCAGTTCTGTCATAATCCACAACGACTTATGACACAATACGAGCAGGGCTCGAATTGGGACCACTTTGGGAGTGGTTTGAGGGTGAAGCGTGAGGGAGGAGGCGGATTTATGTCAAAATCTTGAGTGTAGGAGGAGTTGCATGAATGCGGGCCGCCACTTCGGCCAGTGATCTGATCCCAGACCCCGCCACAATCAGCAGATTAGCGGTTGTCGGAAGACTCTTCCTTACGACGTCGATCTTGCAGGTGTTTCTCGCCCCTATTTGGATAGTAGTAGACAATTCCCACGAATCCGCCAACCGCCAAGATCACGCCAATCAACGAGAACACGGGGTTTGCCTCAGTACGATCAGGGAAGTCGACGCTTCCGGAATAGGCGGCAAAGAGCCAAAACCCAATTGGGAGTACAATCGCGCTCACCGATCCGATGACGCGCTCGAGTATATTCGAGTCTTCCCAATACGTCTTGAGAGTATTCAGCGGCAGGAGAATGAAGAGGAAGGCACCGACAGCGACCCCGACCGCAATCATGATCCACGCAATCGCTTGCCACATGTAAATGACCTCTCACTCTACCAAACATATTGAGGGCATCAGGTGCCCAAAAACCTGGTGTATAGTTGTTCGAATTCATCGGCTCTCATTCGACGACGAAACTGAGGCCACGGCTGAGTGTCTGAGCGCATTTGCGCAAGTATTTCTTGAATAGTCTTTGTCGCGTCCCCTCTGCTGCTGTCATGTAGAATGCCCACTAGCCGGTAGACCGACCCGACAAGCATCCTATCGCCGTAGAGCGACACGACAGTTAAGGCACGATTGAAGGAAGCTTCGTCGTCAGACCCTGGCTTAAAGGTCCCTCGTATGAGCAGGGGCATGATCTCCGCGTATGCTTTTTGTTTCAACTCCTTAAACGCTTTTGCTGAACCGAAAGCGTATGCGATGAGTGAGGGGATAGTAATCGAAAGGAAGTACCAAAGTAATTTCCAAATGGCTGCATCTTCTCCTGGAAAGTACACTGTCAACTCCTCCTTTACGACTGGTACACTCTTGACTTCTCAATCCGACTCATCGAAACGACGTCCCAAGTGGAGCCACAATCCCACCCACCCACGGCTGCGCTTCCAACACCCTCCGCCACACATCGTGCGCCACAACGCGGTAGGCGTCGTGCCCCTTCGATGATCCGCGCAATTTGACGAAGTGGCAGACCTGACGCAGGTTCCACTCGAAGAGTGTACGTTTGCGAAAGGCGAGCATAAGCGCATAGACCGCCTCGTTCGGGAACTCGGGCTTGAGAGCATCGTGCACCGATGCGGACTTCTCGATCAGCCGTTCGTAGTCGGACTTCAGTCCGAGATCCTTGATCAACTGCGGCGTGGTCCAGCCAAGTTCGGGTGTGAGTTCCTGCGCGGACTGGGTGCCGATGCGGTGACGCTGGATGTCGCGCCAGGCGCCGTAGTCGACTGTGATTTCGATCGTGTAGTTGAGATGCTCGAAGGCCCGCGGCATGGCATCATACTGACCAAGTGAGTCAACACTGCACCGTACCAGACTGAGCATCTCTGCTTCAGTCCATCCGACACTCGATTCCTCCAACTGCAACCAATCGGTATGCTGATTGGCATACGCGACACCGCAAGCGAGACGGCGCAATCCATCGTGATCGTAATGCACCAGTCGGACATCCGGGCCGATCTCGCGGCAAATGCGCTCAACTGGCGGGATCTTATTGGCCAGCTCCGCGACAACACGATTGGCGCCATCATATCGGGCAACATCGGGATCGGCATACTTGAGAAGTGTCGGGACTTTCTCCAACGCCGATGCCTTTACTTCTGCGCCGATCTCGCGCAGTTCAGCCAGCGGCGATCCGGTCAATTTACGAATCGCATGCGCCAACGCCCGCGCGTTGATCGTCCAGCCCAAGTTGGTCAGCGTCGCAGTCGGCAGGAGGTATCGGATCGCATCGCATGCCTTGGCCCGGAGACGCGACTCCCACAGCTTCGGCGACTTGTCCGCCGGACAGGGATCGACTATTCGAAGGTGCTCGACCGCCTTATCCGACCAAGCGATGTAGGTGGTCGTCAACTCGCGTATCAGGTCTTCGTATTGACGATTCAGCTCGGGATGACTTTTGAATGCCGCAGGGCGGTAGACATGATCGGGGTCGTAGATCTGATACCGAGTCGATTTCTCCGTATATGACGCCAGACGGTTATCCTCAATCGCCTTGGCCGCCAAAATTGACACATTCTCGACTGCCAAGGACAGGATTGCATGCTCGGCTACTGACGCGTGCCCGTAGCCGACCACCCACTTTTCGTGAAATTGCGACGATTTCGCCTCGTTCAACTCGGTCGCGATCTGATCAAATGGCTCCGGTGACCGCGAAGTCTTGGCAAACGCCACCGCGACAACCTCCGGCGGCAGGTCTTTCATCAGGTAGATGCGGCGATCGGGAGTGGTCATGGGCGTGGAAGTGGCAGTCTCGGCGTCCAATGCAGTCGGCATGTATCCCTCAGGTGGTTTGACAACATTTGCACGGATACAAAAAACAGCATTCTGATGCCATCATCTTTACCGGCGGAATTGTATATTCTGGCTCGCCCGCTGCGGCGGGCCAAACATGGGTCAATTCATCCGCTGAATCGAGGGTCCGATGAAAGACGCACGCTTAGTCAAACTCGCCGACACGCTGGTCAATTTCTCGACCAAAGTGAAGCCTGGCGAAAAAGTCCTGATCGAAGCCAAAGGCGATCACACGCACGAGTTGGTCAAAGAGATCGTGTCCAAAGTCGCCGACGCCGGCGGTCTACCCTTCTATTACTACAACGAAGAGGAGGTCGAACGACGTTGGGTTATGGGCGCATCCGAGGCGCAGCTCAAGGCCTATGGCCAGATGCATCTGCGCATGATGAAGGACATGACTTGCTACATCGCGGTACGCGGCTCAAACAATTCATTCACGATGGCCGATCTGCCGCGCGAAAAGCGCGCGATGTACCAGAAATATTATTACAAGCCGGTGCATCTTGAGCAGCGTGTTAAGAAAACCCGTTGGGTGGTCCTCCGATATCCCAACTACGCGATGGCGCAATTGGCCGAGACCTCACGCGAGGCGTTCGAGGACTACTACTTCTCAGTCTGCAACGTCGATTACGTCAAGATGGACAAGGCGCAAGACCTACTGGCGGATGTCATGCGCAAGACCGATAAGATCCACATCAAGGGGCCGGGAACCGATCTGCAGTTTTCGATCAAGGGAATCCCGCCCAAGAAGTGCGCGGGTGAACGCAACATCCCCGATGGCGAAGTCTACACAGCCCCAGTGCGCACATCCATCAACGGCGTGATTACGTACAACTGCCCGTCGCTGTATGAGTCGGCGCTGTTCGACAAGATTCGCTTTGAGTTCAAGAACGGGAAAATCGTCAATGCCACCTGCGGCACCGACAACGCGAAGTTGAACAAGATCCTCGACACCGACCCGGGCGCGCGCTACATCGGCGAGTTCTCATTCGGCCTCAACCCCAACATCACCAAGCCGATGAAGGACATCCTCTTCGATGAGAAGATTTTTGGCTCGATCCACCTGACCCCCGGCCAGTGCTACAAAGAAGCCCCCAACGGCAATCAATCCGCCGTGCACTGGGACTTGGTCCTGATTCAGACCAAGGAGTTCGGTGGCGGTGAGATTTACATGGACGGCAAGCTGGTTCGCAAGGACGGCATTTGGGTCCATCCGGCGCTGAAAGACAGGCTCTCGGCGAAAGCTCTTAGATAAGGCATTGGCCACGATTGGTATGGCGGACAAGGGGCTTCGGCCCCTTGTTTGGTATTGGCGTGAATGATCCGACGATCATTCCGATAGCATAACTGAGATGAAGAAGAGACGCTCCCTACTGGCCCGTATTCTCATGCTCACGGTCTCCCTCCTTGTCGTAGCGGAGATCGTGTCACGAATTGCCGGCGCCCCCATTCTTCCTCCGAACTCAGACTTCATCGAAGCGCAGGAGTGGCGTTACGTGGATTGGATTGACCGCGACCCGGAAGTCTTTTGGAAATACCGTCGGTCGCAGGTGATCGACAATAACTTCATGAAACCGGGCCGGTATACAATCAACAACCAAGGCTACCGTGGTCTCGACTTCAAGAATGAGAAAGCGGTAGGTGTCACGCGTATTGTCTGCTTTGGCGAGTCGAGCACATTCGGTTTGGGAGTGTCCGACGCGGACACGTGGACCCGGCAAATGGAGAACAAGCTCAACCAACTCGATCCCCAGAAACGACGTTGGGAAGTGTTGAATCTTGGCGTGACCAATTACTCAACACTTCAGGGTATTCGCCTTGCCCGCACTGAACTGCCACGACTGAATCCTGACATTGTGTTGACATGCTTCTCCTGGGCCGATCATCAGCCCTCGGCAGATGGTGTCCCTGACGATCGCGTAAATGCTGGCACCGGGTTTTCCGTCACCGTGGGTAATCTGCTCAATCGTTTGGCTGCTTACCGCAGCCTGCGGGCCGTCGTTGCCACAATTTTCCCACCTGAGCCACCGTCTTCCGCGATCCCGGGCTTTGACCAAAGACGTGTCCCGTCCACGGATTATGCCGAGAACATTGAGCGACTCATGCGGGAAGCGACAGCCCGCGGCGCACGCGCGGTGACTGTCACATCGCCGATCTCCTGGCCCCCTCCGGGTATGACCGATACTTCAGGAGTATTCCATGTGCATCACCGATACCGACGTTTGGCGCGTTTTGGAGCAATAGCTGGTGGTGGTGAATTTGTCGAGCTGGCGAATGCCTTTGATCAGCACGCGCGTTTCTACGACAACACACGCGAGGAAAATCAGCTGTTCAACGCGCAAGGGCACGCCTTTGCCGGCGAATTTCTCGCCCGTTATCTGCTTGGCGATTCGGTGATTGTGGCGCGCTACGGAAGTCAGATGTACACCGAGGGCCGATAGTAACCCAGTATGCGTTGTTTTTCGCAATTACACCAAATAGAAAGCGTCCTCCGGGAACACCCGAAGGACGCCATCAACCCCTCCCGCGCAGACTGGACTTATTGCGGTCCGTCTGGCCGTTCAAACCTATCAGAATGGAATTTCAACACCTCGCGCAACCGCGACAGCAGGAGTGACGAGTGATTGGCCGGTAGCGCACCTGATCCTTCGTACTCAACGTATGTATGATCGACTCCCGCCTGAACCAATGTCGCGCTGAAATCACGGTTCTGCTCCAGATAGCCGTACTCGTTTTGCAGGCCCACATCCATGTAGATCTCGAGATCGTTCCAAAGTCCCGGATCCTGTTGGCGCTTCCTCAGGAAGACAGTCTTCACATCCGCGGAGTCGCGCCACAGCGACCAGACAGATTCTGTGAGATTGCCCTGCGCATCAATGGGCAAATCGACGCCGACATCGAATGTGTCCAACTGAGTGTCGAACGAAACGGTGTTAACCCCGGCAGGCCTTCCGCTGTACCACTCATGATTGAATACTGTATCGTAGCGACCATCGAACGGGAACACCGGAATAATCTTCATCCCCAGCGAATCGAACACGCGAAGCGGATGCGGCGAGAATGCCGACGCCATGGCGAAGAAATTGCGCGTCTCGTTGTAAATCGACGCACCGTCGTGCAACTTGCTGTAGAGCAAGGGGTCGCCAGGTCCAGTTCCATTCTGCTCAAAGGCTGTCGGAATGACGCCGAGATCCTCGTTCCACAGACCGGTGCCTAGAGCCGGATCTCCAAACGACAGTGGCGCGGAAAGGGCGGAGGCCGTCCCGAACATCTCGGGATGGTCAAGGGCGTAGCGCAAAGCACCATAACCACCCATTCCGTGGCCGGAGATCGCCCGGGCGCTCTTTCCGCCGCGCGTATGTATCCGATATGTGGACTCCACATTTGCAATGGTGGCTTCAAGCAGGTCTTCATAATTCCCAGTCGTCGCTGAGTTCCGGTAGTAAGAACCCCCAAAGAAATTGGATGCATCAACTGTGACAACGAGCATACGGCCGATTTCTCCGCTGGCGTACATTTCGTCGATCATCGCTTGCATCGAATAACGCTCGAAGTATCCCGCGTCACCCAAATAGTCGTGCAGCAGATACAAAACCGGAAACGGCGCCTGCGGCACAGACGGAACTTCATCGGCAGCGTAAGCCACGACGATCTGACGCGGACTGCGATCCTCTGCCGAATTGCGATCAAGCTGCTGGGTAAATGAATACGTCGACGTGATCGGCCGTTTGGTCGAGAGCGTCGGCGGCCCAAGCGCACTGTCCTCTTGCGAACAGCCTACAAGGACCGATATGCAAAGAAACAGGGCTGTGCTGACTATTGACCATTTAGCGGGTTTGTTCACCGTTCAACCTCCGGATCAGAATCGGTACGAAACTGATAACAATGTCTCATAGCGTGTCAACGAGTAGGTGCCTGGAAAAACCGTGTTGCCGTCCATCGCACCGCTCTGAGGGACATTCCGCTCCGAAGCGAATGCGATTTCTTGCGCTGCCGACAATTCCCAACTCGGCGAAACCATGTACGACAGTCCGCCCGTCAGACCAATGCGGTTCCCGACATCAGGGAAGTTGGGCGAGAACGTTGAGTCAACTGCCGCCCCGGCGTCGTAATAGAGTCCGCCGCGAACCATCATGTTCTCTTTCGCCATGTATTCCGCACCAGCCGACACGCGAACCTGATCATCCCAGCCAAAGGGCACGGTCAAACTTGTGACACCGTCCAATCCGTTTTCGAGTCCGGCGCCATCAAACTTAATGTCCCACTCATCAACTGCCGACCAGAACGTCATCGCCAAATCAAACGCCAGGAGCAGCCGGTCGCTGGCCGTATAGCCCACCCCAACACCGATCGACGCCGGCAGGTCGAGATCGTATTCATACTCCTGGGCGTAGTAACTTTGGGCGCTTCTGACTTCGTCGTTGACGCCCACGAAGTGTGAACGCTCCTGAAGTGGGTTCAAATTGCTTTCGATCGTCTGACGCTGAGCATTAATCGGCCATGCCATCGAGAGCTCCGCCGTGCCCGACATCGTAATCGATATGGGAGTTTGGCCGTTAAATCCCAATGACACCTTGTCGGAAGCCTTCCAGAGAAGACCGAGGTTGGCCCCGATTCCGAAACCGTTGCCTTCCATGCGGTAGTCGCCATAGAAACTGTTGATCGGATAATCGTCCAATTGATCGTCGAGATTATTTTCAAACGCGAGAACGCGTCGGAAGACAACGTCTCCCCGCGCGACCGATAGTCCCAGACCCAACGAGAGATTGTCGCTCATACGACGTGCGACGGTCGGATGCACATCCAACACGTCCATGTCCGTATGAACGTTTTTCTTTGTATTGAATCCGTAATCGGTGTTATAGCCGAGCGGCGAGCGGAACAGGTCCCACTGATAGTTGACGTCGTACGGCCAAAACACTCCGATACCCCATGCCCACTTTGAGTCTTCTTTAGGCGCCATGACCACAGCCATTGAGGGAATCGGCCATATGTCATCGGTCGAATGCAACTCGCCCGATGTATCGGCCGCCAGGTACCCCAAATCGATCCCGTTAGAGCTCACATTGGGGTCGTAGTTAAGCCGCGGGCTGTACGTTCCAAGCGTGGCGTTGAACTCGTTCTTTTCAAGAAATGCCAATCCTGCCGGATTGTAGCTCATGGCGCTCCAATCACTGGCGACACCGCGGAATGCGCCACCCATGGAACGCGCCCTTAGGCCGATTCCGGCTGTCGAAAAGCCGGCGGCAAGGGTATCAGACACAGCCAAGAGACTAAATCCCCCGGCCAAAACCGCCATCACAGCGATACCGCGAACTCGAAATCCTGCGAAACAGCGCAATTGCCTCTCCCCGTTCAGGGTTGTCGTTAACCGTTGAGTGGCATTCGGAAAGCCACACGAAGCCGCGAATTTACCCACCGATTCAAGCGCCAGTCAAACGCTTTCTGGCTGGCACGTTATGGCCGAGGCTGACCGAACGACAACCGTTATTGACCTACTCTATCTCCGGCATAAACCGGTCGTGACGCCATCATTACAACTGTCTGTATCACTTATTCCCGCATATGTGCAGGAAACTCTGGTAATCGTTTGCCTGTTATCGTGGAAACGGCTACCTTGGCGGCTTGGCGGAGTTTACCGCCTTGTCGACAGTAACTTAGGCACGTGTCTGAGTCTTCTGTAGCCGCGAAAGGGTCCTACCCCCAGATGCCCGGTTTCATTCAGATTCAAGGCGCTCGCGAACACAATCTCAGGAATCTCTCACTGAAGATTCCCAGGGACAAATTGGTAGTGATCACCGGACTCTCTGGTTCCGGAAAGTCGTCCTTGGCCTTCGATACTATATATGCTGAGGGCCAGCGTCGGTATGTCGAGTCGCTGTCAGCCTACGCCCGTCAGTTTCTCGGACTGATGGAGAAGCCCGATGTCGACTTCATAGACGGGCTCTCACCAGCCATTTCAATTGAACAGCGTACATCCGCCAGGAATCCGCGTTCGACAGTAGGCACGGTCACCGAAATCTACGACTACCTGCGCTTGCTTTTCGCTCGCATCGGGGTGCCCCATTGCCCGCGTTGCGGTCGCCCGATAGCCCGGCAGACAGTTTCGCAAATGGTCGACCATCTGATGGAGCTGCCCGCCAAGACGCGCATGGTCATTTTGGCTCCCCTTGTTGTCGGCCGTAAGGGTGAGCACAAGGACATCCTCGAGCAGATCAAGAAGAAGGGACTCGTCCGCGTCCGCATCGACGGGGAAATCTTCGAACTCGATGACGTCCCGTCGCTCAATAAGAAAACGAAGCATACCATCGAAGCGGTCGTCGATCGCTTGATAGCCGCCCCGACGATCAAATCGCGTCTGGCAGATTCACTTGAGACTGCGCTACGATTGGCCAGCGGGACTGCGCGCGTCATCACTGGTTCGAAAGATGAGGCGGTTTTCTCGGAGCATGCCGCCTGTCCCAATTGCAACATTTCTTTTGAGGAGCCCTCGCCACGCTTGTTCTCATTCAACTCGCCATTCGGGGCTTGTGCCACGTGCAGCGGATTGGGCCATAAACTCGAAATTGACCCCGACATGGTGCTTCCCGACCCGACGCGTTCAATTTTTGAGGGGGCGATCGTCCCTTGGGGCGAAGACCCCGCCAATTGGTATCGCTTCATGCTGCGCGGTGTCGCGACACATTTCAATTTCAATTTCCGCACACGATTCTGTGATCTGCCGAAAGAGGCCCAAAAAGTCATTCTCTTCGGTTCCGGCTCCAAAGAATTCAAATTTGCATACGAGCACTCGAACGGACGCGGCAAAGGCGAATTCACCGGAAAGTTTGAGGGAGTGATTCCAAACCTCGAACGTCGCTACCGCCAGACCGAATCAGCGTCGGTACGCCAATGGATCGAACAGTACATGCGCATGACCCCGTGCCCAGACTGTAAAGGAGCGCGCCTCAAGCCGGAGGCGTTGTCAGTCCTGGTCGGCAAGCAATCGATCCACGATCTCGTCACCATGCCGATCAAGCAATCCTCACCCTTCTTCGCCAAGCTGCAGCTGAGCGCCAGAGATCTCAAGATTGCGCGGCAGATACTGAAAGAGATCAATGAGCGCCTCGGTTTCCTCGTGAATGTCGGCCTCGATTACCTGACTCTCGACCGTTCGGCCCAAACACTTTCGGGCGGCGAAGCGCAACGCATCCGACTCGCAACCCAAATCGGATCGCGGTTGGTGGGTGTACTCTACATTCTGGATGAACCATCCATTGGGCTTCATCAACGCGACAACAGACGATTGCTCGAAACGCTCGTGGAGCTGCGCGATCTCGGGAATACCGTGATCGTCGTTGAGCATGACCGCGAAACAATCGAGGAAGCCGACTTCGTTGTCGACCTTGGCCCCGGTGCCGGCAAGAACGGCGGCGAGATCGTCGCAATCGGGCCACCATCGAAAATTCGCGCGACAAAGGCATCTCTAACTGGACAATATCTGTCGAATCGGCGCTCGATTCCGGTGCCGAAGACGCGTCGCAAAGGAAACGGGGAATCGTTGAGGCTGGTCGGAGCGACGGGTAACAATCTTAAAGACGTTACCGCAGAATTCCCGTTGGGTGTTTTGACATGTATTACTGGAGTCTCGGGATCAGGGAAGTCGACACTGATCAACGAGACGCTTTACCGGATATGCGCCCAGCATTTCTTCGATGCCAAGCACCCGCCCCTGGCGTATCGCAAGATTGAAGGTCTCAGGCAACTCGACAAGGTGATCGACATCGACCAGTCGCCGATTGGACGGACGCCGCGTTCGAATCCAGCCACGTACACCGGGGTATTCACGTTCATCCGTGATCTCTTTGCCCAACTCCCGGATGCCAAGATGCGCGGCTACGAGCCCGGAAGATTCTCATTCAACGTCAAGGGTGGGCGTTGCGAGGCTTGCGAAGGCGACGGTATCATCAAGATCGAGATGCACTTCCTCCCGGATGTCTACGTTCCCTGCGAAGTCTGCAAAGGCAAGCGGTACAACCGGGAAACGCTTGAAGTGATGTACAAGGGTAAGAGTATCGCCGAAGTGCTCGATCTGACTGTCGACGAAGCTCTTGAGTTTTTCACAAATATCCCGCGCATCAAGCAGAAGCTTCTGACATTGTCGCAAGTCGGCCTCGGGTATATCCATCTGGGTCAGCAGGCCACGACCCTGTCGGGTGGAGAGGCCCAACGTGTCAAACTTTCCACAGAATTGTCAAAGACTGCGACGGGGCAGACGTTATACATCCTTGATGAACCGACGACAGGATTGCACTTTGAGGATATACGCATGTTGCTCGGGGTGCTGAACGAACTGGTCGAACGGGGCAACAGCGTGATTGTGATCGAACACAATCTCGACGTTATCAAGACCGCCGATTGGATCGTAGATCTTGGCCCTGAAGGCGGCGAAGACGGTGGATATATAGTCGCGGAAGGAACACCCGAGCAGGTGGCGCGTGTGGAACGCTCTCACACCGGAAAATTCCTGCGTCAGGAGCTGAAGAACGCGCCTCGGAGCGCCCGCGAAACGGTTGCTTCGCGGCGCGTTGCATCCGAACTTGCAGCATAACAGGAATCACAGGATTCAAAGGAAGGATACGATGGGTAAGAATCTGGTTCAGAAGATCATCAGTGCGCATCTGGTCGAAGGCGAGCCCGTTGCCGGCAAGCCAATCGCAATTCGCATCGATCAAACCTTAACGCAGGACGCGACGGGCACAATGGCGTACTTGCAGTTTGAGGCGCTCGGTATAGACAAGGTCAAGACCGAGCGATCCGTCTCCTACGTTGATCACAACATGCTGCAGACAGGATTCGAGAACGCCGATGACCACCAGTATTTGCAGTCTGTAGCTGCGCGATTCGGAGTCGATTTCTCACGTCCCGGAAATGGCATCTGTCATCAAGTGCACCTCGAGCGTTATGGCATTCCCGGCAAGACTCTGCTTGGCTCGGATTCCCACACGCCTACAAACGGCGGAATTGGAATGCTTTCGATTGGTGCTGGCGGTCTCGATGTCGCGGTGGCAATGGCTGGAGGCGCATTCAACCTCACCATGCCCAAGGTGATCCGCATCAATCTGACTGGCAAGCTCGGGCACTGGGTTGCAGCCAAGGACATCATCCTTGAAGTCCTGCGTCAGTTGACCGTAAAGGGTGGTGTCGGCAAGATCCTCGAATACACCGGTGAAGGTGTTGCATCATTGACTGTCCCAGAACGTGCCACGATCACCAACATGGGTGCCGAACTCGGCGCGACAACGTCGATCTTCCCATCTGACGACAACACGAAGAAGTACATGGCCATGCAGGGACGCGACAAGGATTGGGCTCCTCATTCTGCCGATTCTGATGCGACCTACGACGACACGATTACAATCGATCTCTCGAAACTCGAGCCCATGATCGCCCAGCCGCAATCGCCGGACAATGTCGTGCCACTGAGCACGATCGCTGGATTGAAAGTGGACCAGGTGTGTGTTGGCTCTTGCACAAACTCCTCACTGTATGATCTCATGGTTACCGCCGCGATTCTCAAAGGACGCCATGTGCATGAAGACGTCAGCATGACGGTCACGCCTGGGTCACGCCAGGTCTTCACCGCCATCGCTCAGAACGGCTCTCTCGGCGATCTCATCGCGGGCGGTG
>Ga0307505_10000986_pt1 | contig 26040 bp, 23 predicted proteins | sample 23_S_MG_FD_202183 | JGI IMG/M metagenome (GOLD analysis project Ga0307505, IMG submission 202183) | Soil microbial communities from Populus trichocarpa stands in riparian zone in the Pacific Northwest, United States - 23_S | ecosystem: Environmental > Terrestrial > Soil > Riparian zone > Trees... | reverse complement strand
CGGTACACCATTTAGCCGCCTACGGCGGCGTCGCCCGCTACGCGGGCGTCCAACTACGCCACTCAACGCCAACGCCCGCTACTCCTCGGGGTCCCGATCTCGCTGGCAGTACGAGCCGGTGAGGTCCTCGGCGACCTGTCCGGCGATCTGGATCGAGCCGACGAGCATGTCGCCGCCGGCGCGGAACCAGGAGGTGCAGAGGCGGCTCATCGCGTCGCCGGTGCGGCGGGTCCGTCTGCGAATGATTCGGGAATCGTGAAGGTCTCCTGAGTCAAAGGGGTCGGCAGCCATGCTCGCCTCCATGGTAGACATTATTACCGCATTACAGCAATCCATTGACAGGCCGGTTAGTGACGCCTATCATAGTTAAATCCAGAAATAAGGAGAAGAGTTCATGCAAGAGCGTGCGAGCGAAGCTGTCAACGTGTCTGCCGGAACCTCCGCGTTTGCGCCGTTCCCCCGGAGCGAAGGCTATATGAAGCTGTTGTCGTTCGTCGTGTCCAACGCCCGCCGGGGCGAGATCATGGCGGTAGACAACTACTCCGAGATGGTCCAGCTCATGCCGGACACGGACACGAAGATCGAGACCGTGCATCAGGCGAACGAGGAGTGCAAGCACATTCTCCTGCTGGAGAAGCTGGCTACTCATCTCGGGTTCGCCATCGACGACTCGATGGTCGAGCCACAATGGAACAACGTCCGTCAGCACTTCCACGACGCCGCGAAGAAGAAGAATCTGGCTGGCTGCCTGATCATTCAGGACTTGATGGTGGAGAGTCTGGCCATCGGGCTCTACAAGCTGTTCTCCTCGGCCTCCAACGGTGACTACGAGACCAACCGCATCGCCTCGAACCTGCTCAAGGACGAGCTCGAGCATCTCGACATCGGCGTGCGACGCATCAAGTCGCTCATGGAGAAGGACTCCGAGGCCGTTCACGACTCGCTGGTGTGGGCGCATCACCGCGTGATGCCGAACCTCTTCGAGATGGTCTACCAGTCGTGCGACTTCCTCTGCCACACCCAGAACCTGGACTGCGACATGGTCGACAAGGGCAACGTGGCCATCGATCTCAATGCGCTGAAGGTGGCTTCGCTCGAGCACTACGTGGACATGCTCTACCAGGCCGGGTTCGACCTCGACGTGACCAACCAGCTCATCGCCAGCATGACCTCGTATGAAGTGCCGGGCCGGGCCAGTCTCGGACTCGGGGAGTGCCTCAAGGATTTCATGTCCGGAAAACCCGCGGGCAACGCTTAGAAACGAATTCAAACGGCAACCCGGTTCCAACCTCCAGGAGGGAGAGCCATGGAGAGCACGGCTACGGTTTCGCAGCCAGTTGCGGCGCCCGAGCGCGACCGCGGCTATTACAACCTTCTTTCCTACATCGTCTCCAACGCCATCGCCGGCGAGATCATGGCCATCGAGAATTACTCGGAGATGGTTCAGCTCATGCCCTCGGTCGCGGAGAAGATCGAGACGGCGCAACAGGCCAAGGAGGAGTGCAAGCACATCCTCCTGCTCTCGAAGCTGGGCCACAAGCTCGACTTCGGCGTGCAGAAGCGCATCGTCGAGCCACAGTGGAACAACATCCGGAAGCACTTCTCCACCGCGGTCACCAAGGGCGATCTGGCGGCCTGTCTGATCATTCAGGATCTGATGACCGAGACCATGGCCATCATGCTCTACCGCACGCTGGGCCGGCAGGAAGACACGGATCCGACGACCGCTCAGTTGGCCACCAACATCCTGGCCGACGAGATGGAGCACCTGAGCATCGGCATTTCGCGCATCCAGAAGCTGCTCGCAAAAGACTCGGATGCGGTGCATGACTCGCTGGTCTGGGCCCATCACAAGGTGATGCCCGAGCTGTTCAGCATGATCAGCACGAGCTGTCATTTCCTGTGCGACGATTTGAACGTCGATTGCGGCAGCCTCTCCCTTGGGGAGATCCGCAACGACATCGAGTCGCTGCGCGTGCAGGCGCTCGAGCAGTACATCGACACGCTCGACAAGGTCGGCTTCGACACATCCATCACCAACGCCCTGATCGCCAGCATGGCCTCCTATCGCGAGATGGACCGCCATGTGCTCGGTCTGTCGCGTGCCGGTGCGGGCGAAGGCGTCGCATGCTGTGGCCCGGCGGCGGGCACTCCCGCGGCGGACGGCGCAGTTGCGCCGAAGCGTTGCTGACATGCGCGATCGGAAGGCAGGACGTGGTGTTCTGCTCACCGGCGGCTCGGGCTATGTCGGAGGGCTGATCGCCTCGACGCTCCTCGTCCACGAGGACGTGACGATCGTCGCGCCGGTCCGCAAGGGTGTGGACCGGCAGCGCTTTCTCTCCCCGGTCAGCGCGGAGGTCCGACTGGCCGGTCACGCCTTCGACGAGCGCATGGCCTCGCGCATCCATCTGGTGGATTTGCCCGAGCGCGAGCATCTCGATGCGCTCGACGCAGTCGTCACCGAGTTTGGCGTCGATGAGGTCATTCACGCCGCGGGCTGTCTCGACTACTTCAACGCGGGTGCGTTGGAGAGCGTGAACATCGAGCTGACCCGCGGCATCGTGGAGCAGGCCAGGCGCTGGCAAGTGTCCCGTTTCCTCTATGTCTCCACGGCCTTCAGCAGCGGCTACATGTTCCGCACCATCGGCGAGACGCTGCATACGGCTCCGGGCAAGGATCCCACCGACTACACGCGCACCAAGCGCGTGGCGGAGGAGATCGTGGCGGGGTCGGGACTGCCGTATTTGATTCTGCGGCCGTCGATCATCATCGGAGACAGCCGCGACGGTCATTACAGCGGCAAGCAGTACGGCCTCTATCAGCTCTGGGCAGGCATGGAGAGGCTGCTCTGCCGCGAGTGGCATCCCGAGATGCACGCGCTCGCACCCCGCCAGCCGGTGCAGCTCATTCATCAGGATGCGTTCCAGAGCGCATTCCTGGCTGCTTACCGTCACTTGCCGGACGACTCGATCATGAACATCGTCTCCGAGCACGAGACGCTCCCGGATCTGCGCGCGCTTTGGGACCTGTGGCTCGACGCATGCCTGCGCCCCGAGAAAACGTATTACTACGAGCGCATGGCGGACATCCCGCTGCGCGAGATCAACGGCAAGCAGCGCGCGCTCCTGGCCCTGGCCTCGGTGAACCTGCAGATCGCCAGCCACCCGTGGCGTTACGAAACGACCAGCATGGACACTCTGCGCGCGAAGGGAATGACGTTCACGAACGCCACGCGCGACTCGGTTGCCCTGTGCCAGGACGTGTTCATCGCCGAGTCGAAGCAGATCCAGGAGTTTCTCGCCGCGCACCGTTCCTCGTTTTCCGCGGAGACCACTCAGATTGACATCTCACCGCCAGTGATCGGCGCGGCACCGGTGCTGGCGGGGGTGGCCGCGCCTTGATCGGAGTTGCCTCATGTCTGACATCAGCTATGACGACCTGCTGACCCGCAACATCGCGCTCATCGCCTCGGTGTGCCACAAGACGGCCGTCGAAGAGAGCCGGTTCATCGAAGATCTCGAGCTCGACTCCATCGACCTGGTGGGTCTGGTTTCGGAGATGGAGGAGGAGTTCCACGTCTTCGTCCCCGAGGAGCGGCTGCGCGCCTTTCGCACCGTTGGAGAGGCCACGCGTTGCCTGCAAGAGTTGCTCAGCGAAGGGGAACGGGTGGCATGAGCACCCCGCACACGATCGTGGAGGCGCTGCTGGATGTCGCAACGCGGTTTCCTGATCGCGGCTACACGTTTGTCAGCGAGAAGAGCGTCAGTGAGAAGGGCGAGAACTTCGTCTCGTTTCCGGAGCTCGCCGAGCGTGTGGCCCGCGTGGCGGCCGCTTTGGGCCGGCAGGGCCTGCGCCGCGGGGATCGCGTCGCGCTCGCGCTTCCCGACACGATGGAGTTCGTGACCTGTTTCCTGGCGAGCCTGTACGCGGGTCTCATCCCCGTACCGATGTATCCGCCACTGCGCATCGGACAGCTCGGCCACTACCTCGAGCACGCACGGCACATCCTGCAACAGGCCGGCGCGTCGATCCTGATCACGGCGCCGTCGATCAAAACCGTGCTGGGATCGCTGGTCGGCCCGACGCTTCGCTCCATCACGACGGTCCCGTCACTGGACATCGACGGCCGCACCGTGGCCCCTGCGAACGCGAGCCAGTCCGACGTCGCGTTCCTGCAGTTCACCTCCGGCAGCACCGCGCGGCCGAAGGGAGTGACGTTGACGTACGGCAACCTCGACGCAAATGCGAAGTGCATCCGCGAAGGTCTGCGCCTGGGCAGCGACGACATCGGCTGCGTATGGCTGCCGCTCTTTCACGACATGGGCCTGATCGGCTGCGTGCTGGCGCCGCTGTACACCGGCACGCAGGTCGTGTTCCTGCCGCCGCTGTTGTTTCTCAAGCAGCCCGTGGAGTGGCTGCGCCAGATCACCAGGCATCGCGCCACGGCCACGTTCGCGCCGAACTTCGGCTACGGTCTGTGCGTCTCGCGAGTTCGCGAGAAGGACATGGCCACGCTCGATCTGTCGAGCTGGCGTCTGGCCGGCTGCGGCGCGGAGCCGATCCAGCGCAGGATCCTGGACTCGTTCGCGGAGCGTTTCGGACCGGTGGGGTTCCGGCGTCGCGCGTTCCTGCTCGCCTATGGCCTGGCCGAGAGCACGCTGGCCGTGTCGTTCTCGCCCGTCGACGACGACCCTGTGTACGAGGAAGTCGATCTCCGGTCCCTCTCCACCGATGGCATCGCCTCGGACGCGCTCGATGGCGCGGCGAGCGTCACCCTGGCCAATTGCGGGCGTCCATTCGAAGGCCACGCGGTGGGCATTCTCAATGCGGAGGGGCAGCTCTTGCCGGAGCGTCGCGTGGGGGAAGTCGGCTTGCGCGGACCCTCGGTCACGCCCGGCTACTGGAACGACCCCGCCGCTACGAGCGCCTCGATGCGCGACGAATGGTTCCTCACCGGCGATCAGGGCTTTCTCGCGAACGGCGAAGTCTTCATCTGCGGCCGCAACAAGGAGTTGATCATCGTGGCGGGGCGCAACTATCACCCGGCCGACATCGAGTGGGTGGCCTCGGACATCACCGGGATCCGCCGCGGTCGCGTGGTCGCGTTCGGCGTGACCACCGTCGATCCGGACGGCTCCACTTCCGAGCGCGTCGTGATCTGCGCGGAATCGAAGGCACGTGGAGAGGCCCGCGAGCAGGTCGCCGCGGCCGTGAAGGCGCGCGTCCTCGATTCCCTGGGCCTCAAGATCAGCGAGGTCCTGCTGCTCGATCGCGCCGCGCTCCCGCGCACCTCCAGCGGAAAACTGCAACGCACCAAGGCCAGGGAGTGGTTCCTGTCCGGCCGGCTCGATGTCGCGGGTGAAGACGAAGGCAGGCTCGCCCTCATGCGCCATCTCGTGGCCTCGCAGTGGGGCTTCCTTCGCGGCCGTGTGGCCTCGCTCCTGTCAAGGAGGGCTGATGTCGTCAGACCAGAGACTTAGCCGCCTCTGTGGTGAACCGTCCTCTCCCGGCACACGCGAGGCAACACAATCATGAATACCGTCACCAGCGAAGTCGTCAGCGAGAACTACATCGAGCGGCACCTGCTCGACACGGAGACGTACCGCAAGTTCGCGAAGCACAATCCCGCGCGCTGGCTCCTGGCCGTGGCGCAGGAGTGGGCGACGATCGGGCTGGCGATCTGGGCCTGCAACTATTTCGACCGGTGGTGGCTCTATCCCTTCGCCATTTTCCTGATCGGGACACGGCAGCACGCTTTAGGCATCATGGCCCATGAGGCCACGCACTTCACCGTGGCCTCCTCGCGCTTCTGGAACGACCTGCTCGGCAACCTCTTTGCGGCCTATCCGCTGACCTACGCCATTCAGGGCTATCGCACCAATCACCTGCGCCATCACCGCTGGCTGGAGACGCCGAAGGATCCCGAGCGCACCGCGCTGGATCTCTACCGTGACGAATGGACCTACCCGATGCGGCGCCTGAAGCTCTTCCTGATCCTGCTCAGTGACGCACTCCTGGTGAAGCAGGTGCGGGCATTCGATCTGGTGCGGTATGTGTGGGAAGTGCCGAGCGGCGCGCTGCCACACATTCTGGCCGTATTGACTCTGCACGGCACGGTCGCTTTCGTGGCCTGGCAGACCGGCTACTTCTGGTCTTACGTGTTGCTCTGGCTTGTGCCGCTCTTCTCGGTAGCCATCATGTGCTTCCGCATCCGTACTGCCTCCGAGCATTCGGCCATCGGCCGCCCGGAGGATCGCTATACGCGCGAATTGCCTGACACTCTGGCCACTACGCGCACGACGGTGGGCGGCCCGATCGGGAAGTTCCTCTTCGCGCCGCACAACATGGCCTATCACATCGAGCATCACCTCTACCCCTCGGTCCCGGTGTTCCGTCTCAAGAAGCTGCATCACACACTCTCGCAGAACCCGGACTACGCAGCGCGCGCGCGTGTCGCGCACGGCTATCCGGCCCTCTTCCGCGAATTGACGGCGACGGAGTGATATATGGCACGAGTCAGACAGACCGATATGTTGTTGCTCCGGGACATCGTCAGCGACGTGTTCGCGTGTCTCGGTCCCCTGCGGGCTTGCGAGGAGACGGTCCAGGAGTATGTCGTCGATCCCTTGCAGGAGTATGTGCTGGACCCGACGATCGACTACTGCATCGATCCCGCGCGGCAGGCACTCGAGGTCAATCCCTGCTCATGCATCCCCGGATGCGGGCGTGAGCCGACGTTGCCTCAGTTCGACAGTCCCTCGCAGCAGGACAGCCGCGAGGCACAACTGGCGCGGATGAAATCGCATTACCAATACAACTACTCACTGGTGCGCACGTATCGCAATGGCGAGCAGGGTCGCGGCATCGCCATCCTGGACAGCTTGCCCGTGGCGCAGATGCCTTCGCTTTGCTGGGTCCTCCTGGCGCTGCAGAACGCGCTGGTCGTGCTCGACAACCTGATCCTGGTCCTGGAGATGGTCGAGCAGCAATCCCGCCGGGTGGACGCGCCGGTCTCGGACGGCTCAGAAGCGGTCGCGGCGTCCGGCTCCGGGGAAGAGGACCAGGACGAGGATCTGGTCAGCGTTCTCCGGGACGTGCCGCCCGAGGAACTGGCCCGTGAACGCAAGGATCTGCATGCCTTGCGCGCGAACCTGCTCGCAACGCTCGTCTGGGGTCGCACCTTCAGTCTGCACACGTCGACGACTCGCCATGAAGGAACCGAACATGACTTGCTGCAGCCCTCGGCGCCGGCGCGGGAGCAGAGCTCGAGCGAGTCCACGTCCTGGTGCCCATGCCCTCGATGCTCACCCGAGGCATTCACGCGCGAGATGATGACCGACATCCAGCAGGCGCTGGGCGACATCGTCGAAAAGATCATGCTCATCCCCGCGCTCGACCGCCACCCGCTGAGCATCAAGGCCTACAACGACCTCTTCCAGCGCATTCCGCTCCCGGATTTCGCACTGTGGTTCCAGAACGACGAGATGTTCGCCTTGCAGCGCGTGGGCGGACAGAATCCGGTGGTCATTCAGAGGGTCGAGTGGACCGGGGAGCTGGCGACGCGGTTCCCCGTCAGCGAGGCCGACTACAAGCGCGTGATGGGCAAGGACGACAGTCTGAAGGCCGCGAGCGCGGACGACCGCCTCTACCTGTGCGACTACCGCGAGAGCCTGGAGAACGTCATCGCGGGTGACTTCCCACCACTGGCCGGACAGAAGTTCATCAACGTTCCCATGGCCTTGTTCGCGCTCGACCGGGAGAACCGGAGAGTCCTGCGTGCGGTGGCCATTCAAGCCGGCCAGGATCCGAAGTCCAATCCGGTCATCACTCCGCCCGACGGTCCGGACGACGACCGCTATTGGAACTGGGAGATCGCCAAGACCATCGTTCAGAACGCGGACTGCAACGACAGCGAGTTCTATCGCCACCTGGGTCTGGGCCATCTCCTCACCGAGGCCTTCGTCATCGCCACGTATCGCACCCTGCCTCGCGAGCATCCGCTGTATGTCCTCTTGACCCCGAACTACAAGGGAACGCTCTTTACCAACAACACGGCCATCACGTCGATCAACACCGAGGGCTCGTATCTCAACATCACCGAGATGATCTTCGCGGGCACGGTCGACTCGACGCTCGGCATTGCCGGCAACTCCGTGGCGGACGTGAATTACAACGACAACATGCTCGCGAACAATCTTCGCATCCGCGGCGTGGACGATCCCGCGGCCTTCCCCAATTATCCCTACCGCGACGACGCGTTGCTCGTTCGCGACTCGATCTTCCGTTGGGTGCGCGATTACGTCGGTCTCTATTACGAGTCGGATCTCGACGTGATGGGGGACTACGAGTTGCAGAACTGGGCGAGGGAAGTGAGCTCCATGCACGGCGCTCGCATCCGCGGGGTCGGGGACGTCGCGGACGGCAGGATCGAGACCCGGCGCTACCTGATCGAGGTCATGACCGAGGTGATCTACACGGCCAGCGCTCACCACGCACTGACCAACTTCCCGCTCGACGACTACGAGCTCTACGAGCCCGGCTGGCCCGGCGCGCTCTACAAGCCGGCACCGAAGTCGGCGAAGGGCGCCACGCGCCTGGAGTGGCTGGGTTACCTCTCGAAGCTCAACATCGCCATTCTCCAGCAGGCTCTGGGCTTCGTCGTGGGGAGCACGTATTACACGAAGCTCGGCTACTACGCGGCGTGTCACTTCAACGACTGGCGAGTGGAAGGACCGCTGCGCGATTTCCAGAACGACCTGGCGGACGTCGAGTCGATCATCCGCCAGCGCAATGAGAAGCGGGTCCTGCGGTACCCGTATCTGCTGCCCTCGAGGATTCCGGCCAGCACCAACATCTGACCGGAAGCCTCATGGCCGCGATCACAGGGAGGAACGAACAGCTCGCGCACGACCTGTCGGCGCTGGCCGAGCTGGCCACGGCCATCTGTCTGGCTCCGTGCTCGGATCCGGAAGTGGCGGATCCAGCTACGCGCGGGGACGCCGAGGAGCTGCTGCTCCTGGCGCAGGAGATCAAGGCCAAGCTGGACATCACGCTCACCGATGAGGTGCGCGCGGACGTGGTCCAGCTCATCGAGCACCTGAATCAGAACCGCGAGCGTTATCGCCTGTCCCTCCTGCGCTTCGTGGATCTCATGGAGGAAATCGCCTTCTCCGCGGAGGAGCGCTATGGCAATGGTGCCGGTCCGCTCAAGCAGCGCGAAGTGCGCGCGGCCATGTACTACCTGCTGGAAGGGTTCTTCGGACCGGAAGGGCTACCCACGGTGCCGCAGTGGATGCGCCCCCTTCTTTTGGAAGTGGTCGTGCGGGTGACTGTGGAGTTCCTGGTCACGCTCGACAACCCGCCAGACGAGGGCCTGGCGCTCTGGAACGAGCTGCGCACGGAGAAGGGGCAGCCTCAGGTCCGCTTCAAGGACTCACGTGTGCAGTTCGCGAAGTACCGGCAGTCGCTGGGCGAGCGCGTGGTGGGCTGGCTGGTGCGGATCTTCATGCCCAAGCCCTTCCTCACCGGCAGGCTGCGCACGCGCGTGGACGCGATCCTGAACGAGTGGACCGAGCGCAATCGCCTGACAGGAACCATCCCCGTTCGGCGCCTCCTGCAGCCCTTCGTGCAGACCGCGCTCTGGGCCGGCCGCCACGGAAAGGAAGTGCGCGCGGCCATCGACGCTGTTTCCCTGACCGTCTACACCACCGCGCGCTTCACCCGTCTCGACCGCGACGATCAGATCGCCGTGGTCAAGGAGGCGGTGGTGATCATGTTCGAAGACCTCGGCTACCGCAGCGCCATGTTCCAGACCGTGATCCGCTTCATGGTCGACATGATGGCCGATGCCACCGACCACCTCTTCCGCAAACGCGGCGTGATCCTGGAGTAGGGAGGGGGTTCACCACAGCCTGGCAACCGGGCGAGCAACTGTGGAGCGGTGGGCTTGAGCCCACCGGGCGCTCGCGCTGAGTGCGCCGAAGTCGCGTGAGGCTCTCGGGACTCTCGTGCCGAGAGCCGCGTGCTTCGTCGAAGCCGAGACGGCAGAGGGAAGCGCTTCGCGAGAGCCCGGTGGGCTCAAGCCCACCGCTCCACAGCCTGACGGCACGACACTGCAGGTTGTGCCTACGCGTCTACCGAACGCTGCGGCGCTTGCGCGGGGCGGTACTGTCGTCGAGGACGCGGAGGATGGCTTGCGATGCGCCGCAATCGCCGGTGCGTTGTGCGGCGTAGGCGAGGATGGGGAACGAGGTCGAGCTGCCGGAGAGCGAGACCGTCGCGCCGGCGTCGAGGCGTGCCAGAAATGGAATGGTCTCGACGACCTGCAGGTCGCGATCGAGGTGGAGCAGCGACCGCCTGGGGCCCCTCTCGACCGCCAGCATGTACCGGTCGTTCGGCGCGACCGTGGCGTCGTGAATTGCGCCATCGTGGATCTGTAGAGGCTCACCGATCCTCAGTGCCGCGCCGCCGGCCGAAGTCACCCGCTGCGCGAAAGTGCCGCCGTCTTTCATGCTCCAGAAGACGACGAAGTCCGTGCCATTGAAGACGACGCGTGGTGCGGAGGCTCCCGCCGGGGCGATGTCGATCGCTGCCTGTGGGCTCGTCTGCGGGCCGGGAGATCCGCCGAGGACCGTGGCGCGAATTGCGTATTGCGGCGCACACGTCCCAGTGCACGACTCTTGCGGCACTTCATAGTTGTAGGCGACCAGCGGTACGGTCGCGCTCCAGGGGACACCGGCGGAAGGATTGAGAGCCGGCTCGTTGGAGACATAGAACGGATTCGGGTCATAGCCGATCCGCGCGATGAGCGACCGGTAAGCGCCTTTCAGACGTCCGTCGGGCGCGGTCCAGAGCATGACGTGGAAGACGTGCGTGTTCAGGATCGTCAGGCCCGTTTCCGGAGCGACATCGGCCACTCGCTCTGCGTCGGTGACGGGACGGTAACTGGTGCCCACCGTGTACTCGCTGAGTCCCTGCCACCACAGCGACGACTGGCCGTTCGCGTCTTCTTCGATCCACGCGATCATGTTCTGACCGAAAGCCGGCCGGCGCTGATCATTCGAGGAGGAATCGAGGGCGAAGGTCTCGCGGCCTCGTGGCACTCCCACGTTGGCCTCGTACTGGTGAAGCACGACTCTGCTCGGCTCCGCCGCGCTCTCGCTCTCATCGAACGCGATGAGCGTACGACTCGAATCGCGCGAGATCACCACGTTGTGCTGGCTCACACCGCACTTCGATTCCTTGACAGGAATCTCCAGCCCGACCTGTAGTCCCCAAGCAGACCCCGTTGCAATCAAACTGAGAACGAGTGCGGAGCAGTTTGTCGTGCGCATGACACCATCCTTTTACCATAGTTATTCGGCCGCGCGCGAATGGGATGGAGCCGGGTCAGCAGGAACGACTGTGGAGCGGTGGGCTTTAGCCCTCCGGGCTCTCGCGAAGAGCTTCCCCTTTGCCGGCTCGGCTTCGACGAGGCAGGCGGCTTTCGGCACGTGACTCCCCAGAGCCTCACGCGACTTCGGCGCACTGGTCGCGAGCGCCCGGAGGGCTAAAGCCCACCGCTCCACGGCGCTCGCACTCGCGCAAGCTTCACTTCCCGCCGAACCAGGCGCGCGCGATGTCCCGCGCGAGGAAGCCGGCCTGCATCCATAGCGCCGGCACCCAGTAGGGGAGTGCGCCGAAGAGGTCCGGACGTGTGTACTCCATGATGTCGAGGCGCACGAGCGCGTACTCGCCGATGCTGCCTGCAATGGCGAGAAGCAGCGTCACCGTGACGATTGCGGTGCGCTGGCCGTGACCGGGGCGATGAAGAATGATGCGCAACAGCCAGACGGTGACCAACACCGCGGCGACAAGGCCTGCGTTCGCTTCGTCGAACAGGCCGCCGGCCAACTCCGCGATGAGGAACCAGGACGCGCTGATGGCGAAGCTGGCGGTGAGGTCGCGCGGGGGCGGGGCATCACGGCGGATGAGATAGCGCGTGACGAAGGCCGTGGCATGCACGGCCAGGACACCCATCGCTCCGTACTGAAGGGGAATCCACCAGGGCTGCGGCTGGATGGCCGGGTCGAAGCCGATGTACTTCATCGTGCCGGCCACGACCCACACGCGGTCGCAGAGGGTGCCGACGATGCCGAAGAAGAAGAACAGGGCGATGTTCTGACGCATGGCTCCTCCTCAAAGGCGCTCGATCACTTCTTGCGCGGCTTTCTCGCCGGAGAGAATCGCGCCGTTCATATAGGTACACCAGGCCGGGGAGAGCTCGGAGCCGGCGAAGTGGATGCGTCCCTGTGGGCGGCGCATGGCCTCGCCGAAATACATCCACGCGCCCGGCGACATCACCGCCAGCGGACAGCCGCGGGTCCAGGGGAAGCTGCGCCAGTCCGCCTCGACGTAGCCACTGGGCTTGAGTGCTTTCTTGCCGAACCAGCGCGCGAACTGCGCGAGCACGGCCTCCTTCCGCTCCGCCTCGGGACGCCGATGCCAGGAGTGCGCGTACTTGCCGCCGATCAGGCCGAGGAGAGCCGGCTGCGAATACGCGCCGGGGGTCGTGTTGTCGAAAGCCACCGACATCGGACCGCCGTCCGTGACGCTTTGTCCGGACAGTCCGGCCTCTCGCCAGAACGCGCGGTCGTAGGTCGCGAAGACCTTGACCTCGGAGCCCATCGGCATTCGTTGCGCGAGGCCGACCAGTTGTCCCTCCAGCGGCGGGTCATAGTCGATGGTCGCGGCGAGAGGCAGCGGCACCGTGACGATCGCGTGCCGCCCAGACCAGGCTCCGGCGTCCGTCTGCACGGTCACGCCTCCACCCTCGCCGTCGTCTTGCGTGATGCGCCTCGCCGGGGCAGAGAGCTGGACCGCGTCGCCCAGGATCTTCGCCAGGTTCAGCGAGATGAGTTGCGACCCGTATGCGAAACGCTGCTTCTGTCCCTGCAGCGCGCGCAACAAACCGCCGACGGAGTTCATGAAGAACAGGAAGTTGAGGAACGACACCTCCAATGCCTCCGAGCCGAATGCCGGGCGAAGGATCGTGTCCACCAGACCCTGCACTTGCGCGGGGCGCCACCACTTCTTCTTCCAGACTTCCATCGACGTGGCGTCCCAACGCATGGCGTTGCCGGCCGTCCACGGCTTCTCGATCGGGACGAGCCGTCGCAGCAGCTCGATGGGGAGCATGGTGATGGCCAGGCCCAGGAGATTCACGAACGGGAACGGTTTCCAGAAGGAGCCGGTAGGGAAGGGCGTGCAGTAGCGGGAGAGGTCGCCGCCGAAATCCTGGATGTGCCAGCCGTCGGCGTGCATGTCGATGAGCTCGAGGCGGAACTCCCTGGCCACTTCCAGAAGGCGGTCCTGACCGGGTCCGACGAACTGGCCGCCGAGGTCGAAGTCGCCTTGGCCGATGTGACCGATGAGCGTGCGTCCGCCGACCCGATCCCTGGCCTCGAGAACCACCGAGCTCACGCCGTGCTTCTTGAGCTCCCGTGCCGCGCTGAGCCCGGCCAGCCCGGCGCCGACGATCACGACCTCCGCATCGCACTCGGCTCGGTGGACCATATGCGCCTCCGTTCAGAAAAGAGTTTGGAATCGTGCGCTCACGCGAGTCCGATCGTCCTCCGAGCGCATGAGGTTCAGTTGCAGTTTCAGGTCGTGTCCCTTGAGGAAGTAGTTCGCGCCGGCAGTCCACGTCCTCACGGTGCCGCCCGGCCCGTCGAGCGAATCCACCATGGCCACGGCCTGGAGTTTCTTGGTGATGGCGTAGCCACCGACGACGGACCAGGAGTTGAGATCGCGACTCGCACCGGAGGCCGGGTCATAGCGAGCCCGCAACACTTCGCCCCAGACCTCGAACGGACCGGAAGAGAGCTGTGTGTCGACGCCCCACGCGCGGCGTCTTCCGGCGAATGTATTGCCGGTAAAGCCGAGCTCCGGAGCGACCGGCGCGGCGCGATCGTCACTCGCGTAGCCGTTCACACCCGCCGTCCAGCGTGCATTCTCACCGGCGGACCAGAGCGTCGCGGAGAGACGGCCTGCGGTGAGGAACCCTTCGTCGTCGTTGAACGTCACGTTGGCGCCGTTGCCGTTGAAGGCACCGACCGCGTAGGAGACTCGGCCTGCGTCGCCAAAGAGCTGCACGCCGATCTGCCGGCTGAGGGCGATGCGGTCCGTGCCGAGGGTGCGTTCCACCGTGAGCACCTTCGTGTCGGAGAAGAGCTGCTCGTGACCGAAGGGAGTCTTGAACTGTCCGGCGCGGATCTGGGCGAAAGGGTGCCGCGACCATTGGGCGTAGAGGTCGGTGCCCTGCGCGCGGATGCCACTGGCCGAGCCGAGTCCGCCTGCCAGATCCAGCTCCGCCTTGAAGTCGAACTTCTCGGCGAAGCTACCCTGCACATTGACGCGTGCCCGGCGCAGGAAAACGCGGTCGTTGTCATCGCCGTAGCGCGAGTCGACGCGATCGCCGCTCTCGGCCTGGGCCTGGACGAAGCCGCCCACCAGCAGCTTCGACTCCTTGCCCGCGGGCTTCACTTCCTGCTTCGACTCCAACGCGGCGCTGGGAGTTGGCGGCGGCGTGGGGGGCGAGGTCTTCTCCAGACGCTCGCGCAGCAGGCGATTCTCGGCGCGCAGCTCGCTCATTTCCTGTTCCAGTTTCGCGAGGCGCTCTTCGATGGTTTGAGCAAACGCGGGAACCGCGAGCAACCACAGGAGTGCGAGACCGGCAGTCCGAGTCAGGGACTTCGCGGGGCAAACAGCTCTCATTCCAACCTCCGCCACAAGACGATCATCGCCACGAAGTCGGCGACGAGCGCGAACCATAACAGCGGCTCGAGCGACATTCCGAAGAATGTCCACGATCGCGGCACGGTGAGCAGCAGGGATAGTCCCAGAAAGAGAATGGCCAGTGTGAGAAGACGCGTGCGCTGATTCCCCACGCGGCGCGACTGTTCGGAGTCGAGCGTCCGCACGGGCAGGATGAACCTTCCCTCGGCGACGTCGGAGAGGAGTTGCTGTACGTTGCCCGGCCCGGAGCGCACCAGATCGTTGATCTGCATCAGCCAGGCGATCACGCGGCCGGGCTCGAAGGTCTCCAGCGTCTGCTCGATCTGCAGGCCCCGGAAGAATCCCTGTCCCACTTCACCGAGAGTGGCCCGGCTCTGCAACTGAAACGCGACCGACTCCGCCGTCAGCAGCGTGCGATAGAGCGCCAGCACGGACACGGGCAGTTTCATGTCGTGCACGCGAGCGAGGCGCATGATCGACACCATGTAGCTGGCCGTGCTCGAGCGCGAGCCGGTCGCGGGCTCATCGTTCTTCTCCGCGATCCAGCGGCTGGTCTCGTTGAAGAAGTCGCGCCGGAAGGCCTCCGGATTCGTGGCCGGCCCCTCGATGAAGACCTGCGATACCGCGCGGTACATCCCGGTCACGTTCTCGCTGTAGATCGACGACAGAAAATCCGCCTGCCGCTTCTCGACCGACGGATCGAGCACGTCCGTCAGGCCGAAGTCCACGAGGCCGATGATGTTGCCGCGCATGGCGATGAGATTCCCCGGGTGCAGATCGGCATGGAAGAAGCGCAGCCGGAAGATCTGGAAGAGCGCCGTCTCGATGAGGTCTTCCGCGAGGATGTCGGCGTTGAAGCCCAGGCGCTCCAGCGCCTGCGGGCCACTCTCGCGCAGGATCTTCATCACGCGGCTGAACGGAAGTCCGGGCAGGTACTCGCTGGTGACGACTTTCACGCTCGAGAGCTCGGGGTACGGCCGGGCCACTCGGACGATCGGCTCGGATTTGAGCTCCTTGAACATTCGTTGCTGGTTGCGCAGCTCGCGGCTGAAATCGAGCTCCTGGTGCAGCCAATGCTCGAGCTCCGCGATGACCTCGTCCGGCGAAGTGAAGGGACTGACCCCCGACCAGTCCAGGACGCGAGCCATCCAGCGCACGCGTTTGAGATCCTTGACGACGCGCTCCTCGAGGTTGGTGCGCTGCACCTTGACCACCACGCGCTCGCCGGAATGCAGGCGGGCCAGGTGAACCTGCGCGATCGAGCCCGCGGCCAGGGGCTTTTCACGAATGGAGCGGAACACTTCCTCGGGAGGCTTTCCGAATTCCCGCACGAGCGTCGCGCGAATGTTCGCCCACGGCTCGGGCTGTGCCTGATCGACCAGTTGCAGGAGCTCGTCGCAATACTCCTGCGGAAGCACGTCGGGCCGCAGCGCGAGAAACTGTCCGATCTTCACGAACATCGGGCCCGCCCGAATGAGCAGGCGTCGCAGGCGCGAGGGATCGATGGGGCCGCCGCGGAGGACGGTCAAGCTCGGCTCCCGCACATCGCGGCTGGTTCTCATGCGAACCTCACCAGAAGCAGCGCGATGGCGATGCCGGTCAGGCAGGCGGCCAGGAGACGCACGTCGCCGTTTTCGCGGCGAATCCGGGCGCGGGAGATCTCCCCGCGGATGGAGACGAGAGGCCGTTCTTCCACGGTGTCTCTCAGCATGCGTCCCACTTGATCCGGGGCGAGGTGGACGAGGTCGAAGACTTGCGCCGCCAGCTCACGGCTGGTGACGAGGGAGAGCACTCTCTGCGCGGCGGTGGGGCGGTGCTGCTCGAAGAACGTGCGCAGCTCGCCCAGGAGATCGAACTGGGCCTCGAAGCGAAGCGCGGTCGAGTCGAGAGCCAGAAGCGCGCGCCAGAACAACAGCGTGTCCAGGCCCATGCGCACCTTGTTCTCGCGGATGGCGGTGATGAACTCGCCGAAGTAGCGGCCGAGGTGACGGGCGGAGAGCGGCGTGTCGGGATCTTTCGACGACTCATACCAGCCGCGCATGATCGCGTGGACGTCGCGCCGGAGCTGCTGCAGGTCCGTCTCCGAGGTGGGCTCGAGCAGCCGCACGAAGTAGCGATAGCTCTGCTCGATGTTGCCCATGGCCAGGTTCTCGATGTACGTCGCGAAGATCTCGCGCCGTTCGGAGGAGAGCTGGCCGAAGATGCCGAAGTCGACGAACACCACGGTGCTGTCTTCGCGGATGAGGATGTTCCCCGGATGAGGGTCCGCGTGGAAGAAGCCGGTCACGAAGAGCTGGCGCAGGCAGGCCTTGGCCAGATTGCGAATGGCCTGTTCGACGTCGAGGCGCGGGGCCAGGTCATTCCACGGCGCACCGTTGCCGTTGCCGTTCTCGAGGGCGTGAATGATCTCCGAGAGCGAAGGCGCGTCGACGAACTCCATGGTCAGTACGCGGGAGGTGGTCAGCTCGCGATAGATGCGCGGGACATCCTCGAACGGACCAGCGTTGGCCAGGAGCTTCTCCGCGGTGTTGGCCTCGGTGAGAAAATCCATTTCCCGGCTCGTGAAGCGCTCGAACTCCTCCACGGCTTCCTTCATCGACTGCGGCCCGAGGATGCGGAACAGGTCGCCGACGCGCGCCAGCCGGCGGAGATTGCGGATGTCGGCGGCGAAGATCTCGCGAATGCGCGGCCGCTGGACCTTCACCGCGACGAGATCGCCGTTGTGGAGGACCGCGCGGTGGACTTGCGCGATGGATGCGGCCGCGAGCGGCTTCTCGTTGAATTTCGCGAACAGCGTGCTGGCTGGCTGGCCGAACTCGCGTTCGATCGTGCGCAGCACCGCCGAGGCAGGCATGGGCGGCACGGCATCAAACAGACGCGCCAGCTCGCGGCACACATCCTCGGGGAGGATGTCGAAGCGCATGGCCAGGAACTGGCCCAGTTTCACGTAGGTGATGCCGAGCCATTCGAAGGCATGCCGCACGCGCACACCAATCGCGGCAGGCGACTCACGCACTCCGCGCAAGCGCAGCAGGAGCGGAGGCACGAGCGTCCGCGCCAACATGGCCATGAGCACGGCGAAGCGGCGCAGGTCGAGCAGCCAGTTCATGGTGGATCAGGTCAATGGGACCGATGGGACGAATGGGACACATGGGACGAATAGGACGAATGGGACCGGGGGCCTAGTGTTGCTCCTGTCGGTCCCATTCGTCTCATTCGTCCCATTCGTCTCATAGTCCCATAGTCCCATTCCGATTTGAGCGATAGTGCATTAAGATATCACTATGGCAAAAATAGTGGTAATCCTCTCCCTGCTCATTGCAGGCGTGGCGGACGCCGCCCCGCCATTGCGCGTGAATGGCTCCACCACTGTGAATGCGGTGGCCACGGAAGCCGCCGAGGTGCTCCGCGCTGAAAAGAAGATGACCATTCAGGTCGATACGCAGGGCGGCTCCTCGGGTGGCATTGCCGGGGTGGGCGACGGCTCGATCGACGTCGGCATGAGCAGCAAGAGCGTGTCGGACGATGATCGCCGCAAGTATCCGAAGGTCCACTTCGTGTCCACCGAGATCGGCCGCGACGCCGTGGCGTTGATCGTCTCCGCGGACGTCTACGACGGCGGCGTACGCGCGCTCTCCAAACAGCAGGTGCGCGACATCTACGAGGGCCGCATCAAGAACTGGAAGCAGGTCGGCGGTCCGGATCGCCGCATTGCGTTCTTCAACAAAGAGCCCGGCCGCGGCACCTGGGAGGTCTTCGCGCACTGGGTGTACGGCGATGCGAAGAAGGCGCCGCAGGTCTCGCTTCCCGAGGTTGGCGGCAACGAAGAGGCGCGCAACAAAGTCGGTGGGACGAAGGGCGCCATCTCGCAGCTCTCTGCGTCGTGGGCCACGGGCAGCGTGCGCGCATTGGCCATCCGGCTCGACGACGGCAGCGTCGTTCCTCCCACGCCCGCGGGAATCGTCAGCGGCCGGTATCCGATGTCACGCCCACTGTTCTTTCTCACCAACGGTCCGCCCAAAGGACAGGCCAAGGTCTTCATCGATTTCGTGCTCTCCGCGCGGGGACAGGACTTCGTCCGCAAGCACGGCTATCTCCGACTCGCCGACCTCGGCGTTGGAAAGGAGAGCGCCGTTGCGAAGAAGAAATAGCACGCCGGCCCTGCATCCTGAGCAATGCGTCCTCCGCCCTGAATGAAGAGGTGATGAATGCGAGCCAGACGCATTGACGGTATCCGCCTCTGGAGCACTTCGATGACGGGTGTGGTGTGCCTGGCGGTCGCCGGCGCATTGCTCTACCTCGCGGCCGGCAGTGCCTCCGCGTTGCGCGCGGAAGGGTGGGCGTTCTTCACCACATCGCGCTGGTTCTACCGCGATCATGAATTCGGTGCGGCCTCGATGCTCTTCGGATCGGCGGCCGTGGCCGTGCTCGCGCTCATCCTGGCGGTGCCGGTGGCCATCGCCGCGGCCGTGTTCATGTCGGAGATGTGCTCGCGACGGCTGCGCGTGGCGATGAAAGTGGCCGTCGAGCTACTGGCTGGGATTCCTTCCGTCGTGTACGGCCTCCTCGGCGTGCTGTTTCTGCGCGACTGGATGAGCCGGGCCTTCGAGCGGTTCGAAGTCGACGCGCTCTCGGCCGACACTCTGCTCACGGCCGGCGTGCTTCTGGCGATCATGGTGCTGCCGACCATCGCCACGCTCGCGGACGACGCGTTGCAAGGCGTCCCCAAGGCCGCCCGCGAAGCTTCGCGCGGCCTCGGTCTCACGCGTGCCGAGACGATCTCCGCGGTGGTCGTGCCCCGCGCAGCGCCCGCGCTCATCGGTGCGGTGCTCCTCGGTTTCGGACGCGCCGTCGGGGAAACGATCGCCGTGTTTCTCGTCGTGGGCCGTGCCGACAACCGTGCGCTGTCGCTGCCCGCGCTCTTCGACGCCGGACAGACGCTCACCTCGAAGCTCGGCGGCTCGGAGACCAACATCGCGGTGGGAGATCCACTTCATACCTCGGCGATGATCTCGCTGGGGATGGTGTTGTTGCTGGTGGTCCTGGCCGCCACGTTCGCCGCCGACGCCTTGCGCCGGCGCATCGCGGAGGTGCGATGAGACGCCGGCTGTTCGACCTCGTCTTCACAGTCGTGGCGGCACTGGCGGCCATTGGAGCGGTGACGCTGTTTCTGGCCATCCTCGCCGTGGTCGTCTATCGCGGATTCGACGCGCTCTCGTGGCGCTTCCTCGTCGAAGACATGCGTGCGGCGGGTGCCGAGGGCGGCATCGTCTACCAGATCGCCGGCACGTTCATCCTCGTCCTCACGGCGACTCTCACCGCGGTTCCGCTGGCGGCCGGCGCGGGGATCTGGCTGGCGATGTATGCGAAGGAGGGCGCGCGGCGTTCCTTCGAGTCGGTCCTGCACGCCGTCAACGGCATCCCGTCCATCGTCTTCGGGCTGATCGGCTTCGCCTTCTTCTTCGACCTCCTGCAGTGGAAGAAGTCGTGGCTCGCGGGCGGCCTGCTCCTGGCGTTGATGATCCTGCCGACGCTGGTCGTCGCGTTCGTGGAGAAGTTGCGCTCGATCCCGAGGGAGACCATCGACGCCGCCTTCGGCCTCGGGCTGCGGCGGGGCGACGTCGTGCGGACCGTGCTGCTGCCGCAAGGCGCCGCGGGGCTGGTCACGGGCACGCTGCTCGGCATCGCCCGCGCTGCCGGCGAGACCGCGCCGATCATGTTCACGGCCGCGATCTTCTCCGGTGCGACGGTGCCTCGCGCCGTCGCGGACAGTCCCGTCCTCGCTCTGCCGTACCACATCTTCGTCCTCGCACAGGACTCGTTCGATCCGGCCATGCGCTCGGGTATGTGGGGAACCGCGGCCGTGCTGGTCGTGCTGGTCACCTGCGTTTCCGCGCTGGCCATTCCGCTTCGACTCAAGATCGCCCAGGAGGCTGCCCGTGACTGACACTCCCCGCGACCTCATCACCGTTCGCAATCTCAGCGTGCGCGTCCGCGGTACCGGCCGGATGCTGTTGCGCGACGTCTCGCTCGACGTGCCGCAGCATCGGATCACGGGCATCATCGGCCCCTCGGGCGCGGGCAAGTCGACGCTCCTCAAGTGCATCAACCGGCTCATCGATCTCGTGCCTTCGATCGAAGTCACGGGCGAGGTGCGCCTCGATGGTCACGACATCCGCGGACGCGACGTCGATCCGGACGATCTGCGACGCCGCATCGGCATCGTGTTCCAGCAGCCGGTGACGTTTCACGGCACCATCCGCCGCAACGTCACGTTTGCAGCGCGCCGCATCGGGCTCGTCGACCGCCACAACGAAGAGCAAGTGCTGGAGGAGAGCCTGCGCGCCGCGAATCTGTGGGACGAAGTGAAAGACCGCCTCACCCACGCCGCGCACACGCTCTCGGTCGGACAACAGCAACGTCTGGCCATCGCCCGCACGCTGGCCGGAAGCCCGGACGTGTTGCTCATGGACGAGCCGACCTCCGCGCTCGACGCCGCATCCACGGCCATCGTCGAGCGCACCATCCTCGGCCTTCGCAAGAGCCGCACGATCATCGTCGTGACGCACCAGCTCCAGCAGGCCCGCCGCCTGGCGGACTTCCTGGCCTGCCTCTGCTCGCAGGACGGCAGCGGTACGCTCGTCGAGTCCGGCAAGTGCGAGACCGTGCTCCTCGCCCCGCGCCACGCGGAGACGAGACGCCTGGTCGGCATCGCGGGCTGATTCTTCGGTCTGCGAGTCGTCGGTCTGCGAGTCTTCGAGTCGTCGAGTCGTCGGTCTTCGAGTCTTCGAGTCGTCGAGTCGCCGAATGCTGCGGTCTCGCAGTCAGTCTACGAACCTGTGAGACTCCAACGACCCCAACGACCCCAACGACCCCAACGACTCGAAGACTCGACGACCCGAAGCCGACGGCGGCAGAATAGCTGGGCCTGCTCCTTGCACTGGTCTGGCGGTTGCTGTTGAGTAGTCCAGACCGATGACGAACGAACCCGCCGCGATTGTGGACGAACAGGCCAAAGCTGACCTCGAGGACATCGAGGTCCGGCTTCTCACTGAGGGCATCTATCAGCATTACGGCTTCGATTTTCGAGACTACTCGCTGCCGTCGTTGCGGCGCAGGATCTGGAAGCGGGTGTATGCCGAGGGGCTGAGCACCGTGTCCGGATTGATCGAGAAAGTCCTGCATGATCCGCTGTCGATGGAGCGTCTCCTGCTCGACCTTTCCATCAACACGACGGCCATGTTTCGTGATCCCACGTTCTACCTGGCCTTCCGCCGGAAGATCGTTCCCTTGCTGCGCACCTATCCTTTCGTTCGCATCTGGCACGCCGGATGTTCGACGGGGGAGGAGGTCTATTCGATGGCCATCCTGCTGCAGGAGGAAGGCCTGTACGACCGCTGCCGCATCTACGCGACGGACATCAACGAGGCTGTGCTCCAGAAGGCGAAGTCGGGGATCTTCCCTCTCTCCACCATGCAGGAGAACACCTCCAACTACATCACCGCGGGCGGCTCCGGGACGTTCTCGGACTACTACACGGCCCGCTACGACTACGCCATTTTCCGCCCGTCGCTGAGGGAGAACGTCGTCTTTGCGCAGCACAACCTCGTCACCGATTCTTCCTTCAACCACTTCAACGTGATCCTCTGCAGGAACGTGCTGATCTACTTCAACAACGCTCTGCAGGACCGTGTCCAGGAGCTGTTTCTCCAGTCGATGGAGATGTTCGGCATCCTCGGCCTCGGCAAGAAGGAATCGATCAAGTACACCGTCGTCGGCGAGAACTACGAAGAAGTGGATACTGAAGAGAAGTTGTATCGGAGGGTGCGCTGATGATGGGCGGTTGGATGACGGTTTCCCGACGGCCGGCGACTCCCAGCGGCCAACTGCCCCCCGGCATCCGGTCCTGGTCCGACGGCCGCGTGCTCGATGAGGCCTTGAAGCGCTATGAGCTCATCGCCATCGGTTGTTCGATGGGAGGCATGCACGCCATGGGCGAGATCTTCGGAGCGCTGCCCCGAGAGTTTCCGGTGCCGATCGTGGTGGCGCAGCACCGGTACCGCACCTCCGGCGAAGCGCTTCCGGCCTATCTCCGGCGTCGTTCGCCGTTGTTTGTGGTGGACGCCACGGACAAACAGTGGATTCGACCCGGTCACGTCTATCTGGCGCCGGCGGACTACCACCTCCTGGTCGATCGCGACGGGGAACTGAGCCTGTCGGTGGAGGACGCGGTGGCGCATTCTCGTCCCTCCATCGACGTGCTGTTCGAGTCCGTCGCTGATGCCTACATGACCCGCGCGATCGGGGTCGTCCTCACAGGCGCCAACGCCGACGGCGCGCGCGGCGCAAAGCGCATCCAGGAGCACGGAGGATTCGTGGTGGTGCAGGATCCGCGGACCGCGGAGTCGCCGGAAATGCCTCAAGCAGCCATCGCCGCGGCTCGAGTGGATCGAATCTTGCCTCTCGACCGGATCGGACCCTTCCTGGTCGAGCTCTGCCGGAATAGCGGATGACCAATGAACGCGTAAATATTCTGCTGGTCGACGACCAGCCGAACAACCTCTTGGCTCTCGAGTCGATCCTGACCGAGTCCGGGGAGAATCTGGTCCTGGCGGAGTCGGGCGCCGCGGCGCTCCGGCATCTCCTGCAGATGGATTTCGCGGTCGTGCTGCTGGACGTGCAGATGCCCGACCTGGATGGCTTCGAGACCGCGAATCTCATCCGTTCGCGCGACCGTTCCCGGGACACTCCGATCATCTTTCTGACCGCCCTCTCCCGCAGCGAGACGAACGTCTTTCGCGGCTATGAGCTGGGCGCGGTCGACTACATCTTCAAGCCCTTTCATCCGGAGATTCTCCGCTCGAAAGTGAACGTCTTCGTGGAGCTGTTCCGGCAGCGCGAGGCGTTCAAGCGCCAGGCTGCCGAGCTGGCCCGCCTGATCAAGCAGAATGAGCTGATCCTCAATGCCGCGGCGGAAGGGGTGTTCGGTGTGGGGCTGGAAGGCGCGACGACGTTCGTGAATCCTGCGGCCGCCCGCATGATCGGACGAAAACCTGTCGAGGTCGCGGGCGTGAACATTCATTCCCTGGTCCACCCGGTTTTGCCCGGGATCTCGACTTGCGACATCGAGCATTGCAAGTTCAACGCGGTGTTGCACGGAGAGCCTGCGTACGACGAGATCGAGGAAGTCTTTTTCCGGCCGGACGGCTCGAGCTTCCCGGTGGAGTTCTGCGCGTCCCCGATGCGCGACGAGGTGGGTGTGCTTCTCGGCTCGGTGATCACGTTCCGCGACGTGACGGAGAAGCGGGCCGCGGCCCTGGCCGCCGAGGCGGAACGCCGGTATCGCGAGGCCGAGGCGCAGAATCTGGCCAAGGACAATTTCCTGGCCACGCTCTCCCATGAATTGCGCACTCCCATGACCTCGATTCTGGGCTGGGTGCAGTTTCTCCGCAGCGGGCATTTCGACGCCGAGGAGTTGGCGGAGGCGCTGGGGACCATCGAGTCGAGCGCACGTTTGCAGGCCAGGCTCATCGACGACATGCTCGACGTCTCGCGCATGATCCTCGGCAAGTTCCAGGTCGACCTCCAGCCCACGCGCATCTCCGAGATCGTCGAGGCCGCGCTGACCACCGCCCGGCCCATGGCCGCGCAGAACGAAGTCCGCCTGACCTGGGAGATCGACGACCGCGACGCTATCGTGGAAGCGGATCCGAACCGCATCCAGCAGGTCATCCAGAACCTGCTCTCCAACGCCATCAAGTTCACACCCGCCGGGAAAGAAGTCGGCCTGCGGCTCGAGCGCGCGAACGGACAACTACGCATTCGCGTCAAGGATCAAGGGGAGGGCATCGATCCCTCATTCCTGCCGTACGTGTTCGAACGTCTGCGCCAGGCCGAAGGCTCGAACAAGCGCAGCGGCCTCGGTCTCGGTCTGGCCATCGCCCGCCACATCATCGAGCTCCACCACGGCGACATCGTGGCCCAAAGCGAAGGCCTCGGGCGCGGAGCCGAATTCACCGTGACCCTCCCGGTGCAGGTCCCGATCGCCGAGTCCGTGCACGCCTAGGCCCCGCCTAGGCCGGCACGGCAAAAGACACCTTGGCCTCGGAGCTGCCGCATGTGCCCAAGGCTATGCCAACCAGCGCAGCCGGCCGTGCCGGCCTAGCTCCACTCCGGAATCCGCGAATGGCGTCCGTCTACCTCGATCGGATATCCGAGAGAGTGAGGACGAACAGCGCGTCTTCAATCCGAAGGTCAACCACGCTGATTGAAGGAGAGAGAATGAGAACAACGACGATTGCCTTGCTTGCCGCCCTCTTATTGGCGACCGCTCCGATGACGGCTCAGGAACTTCGCGCGGCGCAGGAGGTTCAGGCCGATCGGCGACCCATTCCGCCGGTCGTCGTTCCCTGTCCATTTCCCACCAAGCTGACCATCCCCACCGGCCGGACGCCCACGCCGGTGCCTGCGCAGTTTCCGCCCTCCTTTCAGCCCAACCTCGCAGGCTCCATGTTCAACCAGACCGCGGCGGACAAGCACTTCGGGCATACGTTCACGGTTCCGGTGCAGCCTCGGGTGTGCTGCCTCTGGAACTCGGGCGTGCTGACCGTCACCATCAAAGCGCTGCAGAGTGGGTCCGCGCACGGTGCCGCGTCGGCCAATGACGCGGTTCACGTGGTGAATGCCGGTGCGATCGTGGCCTCGCAACAGCCATGGCTGACCACGGGCGTTACCGCGGGCACGGTGACCACAGTGACGTTCCCGATCCCGGCCAATGTCCTCAACACCGGCATGGTGAGTTTCTATGTGCAGGATGACTCCGCCGTCGTTTCGGCGTCGCTGACCGTGGAAGGATGCTGCCTGAGCAAGCACTGATGCCCGGCGCCTCTTCCCGCGTGTTCACGCGGGGAGAGGCGGCCCTGGCGTTGCGGGAGCACTTCCGTTGATGCGCATAACCGGATCTGATCCTCCATTCGCTCAGGTTCGCTCGGGTCGTTTCTTCCAATTCGCGGGAGAGTCATTTGGCATCGGGTCGTCACCGCGGTCGACCGGAGCATTCTTTTCGGATCGTCCGATCTTTCACCTGCGCCTCCGCATCGGCCAGAGAACCAGCCGAGATCATCTAGCGCTAGCCAGCATTTCTCACGCCCACGGGCGATTTACAAACAGTCTGTCATCCCGAGCGTCGAGCGAGGGACCTGGGCGGGCGGGGCACGGATCACGTGCCTCGTGGCCCTCCCACCCAGGTCCCTCGGTACGACAAGA
>Ga0307505_10000985_pt1 | contig 26056 bp, 24 predicted proteins | sample 23_S_MG_FD_202183 | JGI IMG/M metagenome (GOLD analysis project Ga0307505, IMG submission 202183) | Soil microbial communities from Populus trichocarpa stands in riparian zone in the Pacific Northwest, United States - 23_S | ecosystem: Environmental > Terrestrial > Soil > Riparian zone > Trees... | reverse complement strand
ACTGGGCGAACGGCTGCTCGCGCAGGCCGCGCGCCACTTCAACCTGTCGCTGGGCAGCATCACCGACGAGCAGTGGGCGCAGGTGATCAAGCAGGCCGAGATCGAATCGCGTGCCGCACTGTTCGCCGACATCGGCCTGGGCCGCCGGCTTGCTGCGGTCGTCGCACGGCAGCTCGCGCTGGCCGCCGGCTCGGAACTCGGCGGAGACGTCGGCGACGGATCCGCGCCGCCAGCCACCGCCGTACCGGTCGTCGTTCGCGGTACGGAGGGCATGGCCGTGCAGATGGCCAACTGCTGCCACCCGATTCCGGGCGACCCCATCGTCGGCCATATCCGCAAGGGTCAGGGCCTGGTCGTGCACCAGGCCGAATGCGGGCATGCGCAGCGCGCACGCCGCGCCGATCCTGACCGCTGGATCGAACTGCAGTGGGCGGAAGATCCCGCCAGCAACTTCACCGCGAGCCTGGACGTCAGCGCGGCCAACGAGCGCGGCATGCTGGGACGCATCGCGGTGGCCATCGCGGAGGCGGACTCGAACATCCTCAACGTGCACGTCGACGACGAGGACGCACGCATCGCGCTGATCCACTTCAAGGTGCAGGTGCGCGACCGCACGCACCTCGCGCGCGTCATACGCACGCTGCGGCGGCTGAAGCACGTGACGCGGGTGGTGCGGCCGCGCAGCGGTTCGCGCGCTGCGCCTTCAGACGCCGCGTAGCGCGAGGTCAGGCCGGTGCGTACCGCAAGTCAGGCCGGTGCGTACCGCACCGAGAGGATCTCCAGCGTCTCGACGCCCACAGGCGTTCTCAGCTGCACCACCTCGCCTTCGCGCGCCTTCAGCAGCGCCCGCGCGATCGGCGAGATCCAGCTGACGCGGCCGTGCGCCGGATCCACCTCGTCGATGCCGACGATGGTGATCTGGTTCTCGCGGCCGCCCGTTTCGTAGAGCACGGTCGCGCCGAAGAACACCTGGTCGGTGGCGGGCCTTACCGCAGGATCCACTACCTCGGCGACGTCCAGCCGCTTCGTCAGGAACCGGATGCGCCGGTCGATCTCGCGCAGCCGCTTCTTGCCGTAGATGTAGTCGCCGTTCTCCGACCGGTCGCCGTTGGATGCCGCCCACGACACGACGCGCACGACCTCGGGACGCTCGGTCTTCACGAGGTGTGCCAGCTCGTCGCGCAGCCGCGCGTAGCCAGCCGGCGTGATGTAGTTGCGGGTGCCTGCAGGCAGCTCCGGCAGTTCGACGTCGTCGTCGTCTTCGCTGCCGGCGTCTTCCCGGGTGAATGCCTTGCTCATGCCTTCCTTCGAGCCGCGCTGAGCGCCGAACCGCTATTGTGCCGCCGTACGCCGGGAGAAGACCATGACGACGACGCCCTCATCGACCGCAGGCAACACGCGTACCGAGCGCGACAGCTTCGGGCCCATCGAGGTACCGACCGACGCGCTGTGGGGCGCGCAGACCCAGCGCGCAGTGCACCATTTCCCGGCCGGCGACACGATGCCGCTGCCGTTGATCCACGCGATCGCGCGCGTCAAGGGCGCGGCGGCGCGCGTGAACCGCGAACTGGGCCTGCTCGATGAGCGCACCGCGGACGCCATCGCCGCGGCGGCCGACGAGGTGGTGGCGGGCGCACTCGACGCGCATTTTCCGCTGCCGGTGTGGCAGACCGGCTCCGGCACGCAGACCAACATGAACGTCAACGAAGTGCTGGCCAATCGTGCCGCCGAGCGGCTCGGAGCCGCGCGCGGCAGCCGCACCGTGCATCCAAATGACCACGTGAACCGCGGCCAGTCGTCCAACGACGTATTCCCGACGGCGATGCACGTCGCACTGGCACTGGTGATCACCAACCGGCTGCTGCCCGCGCTGGACGTGCTGCGCACGACGCTGGCGGCGAAGTCCGCGGCGTTTGCCGACATCGTGAAGATCGGCCGTACACACTTGCAGGACGCCACGCCGCTGACGCTGGGCCAGGAGTTCTCCGGCTACGTCGCGCAACTCGACTTCGCGCGCAGCACGCTCGGGGATGCGCTGCAAGGTCTTTATCCGCTGGCCATCGGCGGCACCGCCGTGGGCACCGGTCTCGCCACCCATCCGCAGTTCGGCGAGCGCGTCGCCGCGCAGCTCGCCGCAACCACCGGGCTGCCCTTCGTGCAGGCCGAAAACCGCTTCGCCGCGCTGGCCGGGCACGACGCCGTCGTCTTCGCGCACGGCGCGCTGAAGACGCTGGCCGTGGCGTTGGCGAAGATCGCCAACGACGTGCGCTGGCTGGCCAGCGGCCCCCGCTCTGGCCTGGGCGAGATCTCGATCCCGGAAAACGAGCCGGGCAGCTCCATCATGCCCGGCAAGATCAATCCCACGCAGAGCGAATCGCTGCTGATGATCTGCGCGCAGGTCTTCGGCAACGACGTCGCCGTGAACTTCGGTGGCGCCACCGGCAATTTCGAACTGAACGTCAACAAGCCGCTGATGATCGCCAACGCACTGGCCAGCGCGCGGCTGCTGGCCGACGGCATGCACCACTTCGACGAATACTGCGCGCGCGGCATCGAAGCCAACACCGCACGCATCGACGAACTGCTGCAGCGCTCGTTGATGCTGGTGACGGCGCTGGCGCCGCACATCGGCTACGACAAGGCTGCCGCCATCGCGCACAAGGCGCACCACGAGGGACTGACGCTGCGCGACGCGGCGCTGGCGCTGGACCACGTCAGCGCAGAGGACTTCGACCGCTGGGTGGTGCCGCGCGCGATGACACAACCGACCGCCTGAAAGTACCGACTGCCGACAACGACGAAAAGACTATTCGGAAAAGCTGCATTCACACCCCGTCCGCCGTGCCCTAGCCTTGGCCGACACAAACATTCCCGGGTCGCGTCAAGGAGGCATCGTGGAAGGTCAAAGGCGACAACTGCTGCTTGCGGCCGCGCTGTGCGGCCTGCTGGGCGCCGGCCCCGCCCATTCCCAGCCGGCTGGTGACTACCCGACCCGGCCGGTGCGCATCATCGTGCCGTTCGCCACGGGTGGCAGCACCGACATCCTCGCGCGTTCGGTCGCGAGCATCCTGACGAAGGAGCTGGGACAACCATTCGTCGTGGAAAACCGCGCCGGCGCCAGCGGCAACATCGGCGCCGAAGCGGTCGCGAAGGCCGCGCCCGACGGATACACGCTGCTGTTCACGACGACGAACTTGACGCTCAATCCGGCGGTCACCAAGGCCCTGCCTTACGACGCGGTAGCCGACTTCGCGCCGGTGACCATGGTGGCCTTCGCGCCGATGATCCTCATCAAGGGGCCGGCGGTGAAGGCGAACTCGCTGCCGGAACTGATCGCGGAAATACGTGCGCAGCCCGGTAAGTTCAATTTCTCATCGAGCGGCAAGGGCGGTGCGCCGCATCTCGCGGGAGAACTGTTCCGCGCAGGGGCGAACCTCGACATGGTCCACATTCCATATAACGGTGCTGCTCCCGCGCTCACCGACGTCGCCTCGGGCCAGGTGCAACTGACGTTCACCACTTACATCTCCGCGAAGCCACTGATGTCGGGCAAGAAAGTCTCGGCGCTGGCCGTTGCGAGCAAAGAGCGCCTGGCAGCGCTGCCGGAAGTGCCCACCTTCGAGGAGGCCGGCGTCAAGGGCGTCGAGATAGGAACGATGTTCGGCCTGCTCGCGCCGGCGAAGACTCCGCCGGGCGTGATCCGGCGGCTGTACGACGCCCTCGCAAAGGCCGCGAAGACACCGGAGTTCCTGGCGCAGATAGCTGAGCAGGGCGGCAACGTTGTGTTGAACTCGCCAGCGGACTACTCCACCTATATCCAGGCGGACGTGGTGCGTTGGAAGGAACTGATCACCAAGATCGGCGGCACCGAGTGAGGGCAGCGCCGGGCCGCCCCAGGCAAGCTCGCGCCGCAGCGCGAAGCGCGGAGGCATTCTGGTGAGCGACGCACAATCACTGCAGGCGGATGTCATTGTCGTCGGCGGCGGCAATGCTGCCCTATGCGCCGCGCTTGCGGCGTCCGAGGCAGGGGCTCGCACCGTAGTCGTCGAACGCGCGCCGGAAGCTTCGCGCGGCGGCAACTCGGCCTTCACTGGCGGCGCGTTCCGTGTGGCGTACGCCGGCACTGACGACATCCTGAAGCTCGTCCCGGATCTGTCCGAGGCGGAACGTGCGACCTCGGACTTCGGCAGCTACACCGCCGAAACCTTCGGCGATGATTTGTTGTCGATGAGCGCGTACCGGGCTGATACCGAACTCATCGATACGCTGGTCGGCCGCAGTCACGAAACCTTGGCGTGGATGCGCGGCCACGGCGTGCGCTTCATTCCAATCTACGGACGCCAGGCCTTCAAGATCGACGGACGCTTCAAGTTCTGGGGAGGGCTGACGATCGAGGCCTCCGGAGGCGGCCTCGGCCTGGTCGATGCGCTGTACGCGCGGGCCGCGAAGCTGGGCATCGACGTACGATATGAGCATAAGGTGACTGAACTGCTGACACGCGACGGCGCGATCACGGGCGTCGCTGCACAGGCCGAAGGCAGACGCTGCGAGATCCGCGCGCCGTCAGTGATCCTTGCATCTGGCGGTTTCCACGCCAATACCGAGTGGCGTGCCCGCTACCTGGGTCCGGGCTGGGACCTCGCCAAGGTGCGCGGCTCGCGCTACAACACCGGCAACGTCATCGAGGCAGCGATGCGGATCGGAGCCTGCTCGCGCGGCCACTGGTCCGGCTGCCACAGCGTGTTCTACGACGCCAACGCCCCGGAGTTTGGCGACATCCATCTGCTGAACCAGCAGAAGAACTACTTCACGCTCGGCATCGTCGTCAATGCGCACGGCGAACGGTTCATCGACGAAGGCGAGGACTTCCGCAACTACACGTACTCGCGCATGGGAGCCGAGATCCTGCGGCAGCCCGGCGGCGCGGGCTGGCAAATCTTCGACTCCCAGACCTCGCCGCTGCTGCCGGACGAGTACCGCGTCCGGCATGCGACCCGCATGGTCGCGGATTCACTGCCGGAGCTGATCGAGAAGCTGGACGGCGTCGATCGCGAGCGGTTGCACAAGACCATCCGTGACTACAACGCCGCCGTGGATCGCGGCGTGGCTTTCAATCCGGCGGTGAAGGACGACCGGCGCACGCGGGGCCTGGCGATCGACAAGAGCAACTGGGCAATGCCGCTGGAGCAGGGACCGTTCGTTGCATACCAGGTCACCTGCGGCATTACCTGCACTTACGGTGGCCTCGCCATCAGTCCGCAGGCCGAAGTGCTGTCGGAAGACGGACCGCCCATACCCGGGCTGTACGCGAGCGGCGAACTGGTGGGCGGTCTGTACTACAACAAGTACCCAGGCGGCGCCGGGCTGACGGCAGGCGCGGTATTCGGAAGGATCGCCGGCCGCGCTGCCGCAGCTCACAGCCGGAACATCCATTGAGCAGTCGGGAACATCATGGCAATACGCATCTGGCACCAGAGCTTCACCGTCCTCGAGCACCTGGGCGGCTACAAGGCTGCGCTGATCGCGCACTTCAAGCGCGTTGCGCGCCCCGATACGGAGATCGTGCTGCACGGCATGCAGCCGGGCACCTACCAGACCGACTATCCGGGAGACGACATCCGTCACGCCGTCTTCCAGTACCTGCACGGCATGCAGTTCCTCGCCGCCGCGGCCGCGGCCGAGGATGAAAGCTACGACGCCTTCGCGATCAGCACGCTGCCCGATCCCGCACTGCGCGAGATCCGGGCAGCGGTCGGCATCCCCGTCGTGGGCTACGGCGAGTCCTCGATGCTGCTCGCCTGCACGATGGGCCGGAAGTTCGGCGTGCTGGTGTTCATTCCGGAGCTTGCCGAGCTCATCGCCGACAACGCCGTGCGGTACGGCATGGCGAATCAGCTGGCCGGCGCGCGCGACGTGGGCTTCCGCTTCCGCGAAGTGCTGCAGGGATTCGAGGATCCCACGCCCGTCATCGCGCGCTTCCGCGAGTCGGCGCGCCGTCTGATCGAGCAGGGCGCGGAGGTGATCATCCCGGGCGAGGCGCCGCTGTGCGTGATGCTGGCCCGCGAAGGCGTGGTCGAGGTCGACGGCGTGCCCGTCATCGATTCGCTGTCCGCCTGGATCCAGCGGGCGGAGACGCTCGTCGACCTGCAGCGGCGCGGCGAAGGCCAGGCCAACGGCGGCGGCTATTTCTCCAGCCGACCGAGTCCACAGCGCCTGCGCGAACTGCTGACCTTCTACAAGCTGCGCAATCCGGCGACCGCCACGGCCTGAAGCGACTGGCCGCTGCGCCCTACCCGCGCCCGGAGAAGTCGTCCTCGCGAACGGCGCGCCGCCCGAGCCGGCTTTCGGCGACTTCCAGCATTGCGGTCGTCGGTTGCGCGTAGTGCTGGCGACGGCTGACCGTCAATCCGGTGCTGGCCCGCAACCGGGCAAAGAAGGCCGCGTGCTGGAACAGCACGCCCAGCGGGTCCATTACCACCATGTCTTCGGCGTGCAGCACACGATGGCGCACCAGGAAGGCGTTGAGCACGCCGTCGCCCGGAATCACCACCTCGGCACCGCGGGCGGCCAGCTCGCGGCAGGCCTCGACGAAACGCGCATTGATGGTCGCCGCCTCGGAATCATTCTCCAGGTCGAACAGCCGCACCGGCGGAGACATCGCAGCCACGCCGGCGAGACGGCCCGCGATGCCGTATTCGGCGGCCAGGTCTTCCGTCAGGTCGCGCTGGAACGCGTTGAGCGAGATGACACCGAAGCGCCGGCCCAGCGAGCACGCGGTCAGCATGCAGGTTTCGGCGAGGCTCACCACCGGGATGTCGACCAGCGAGCGCGCCTCGTGCAGCGCGGGGTCGAAGAAGCAACCCAGCGCGAACGCGTCGTAGCCCTCGCGCTGGGCCACGACGGCCGCGTTGCAGATCTGGCGGCCATTGAGGGTCCTGAGGTACCGGTGGCTGTTCACGTCCATCGGTGCCACGCCTTCGCCATAGGTGCCGGGCATGAGTCCGTGCACGACGACCTCGGCATCGCTCATCACAGCGCGGGCGTGCGCCTGCAGCGTCTCGCGGTACCGGGGAAACGCGCTGAGATCGGTGAAGCTCTGATGCCAGATCCGCATGGGATGCCTGCCTCCTCCTGTCAAAACGCGGCGTTCTGCGTCGCCCGCCGTGCCCATTCTCGGCGCCCGCGGGAAAGCGGGAATTCGGAAATCCCTAATGGGTCATTCGCGCTGCGTCGCTGGCTGCCGCAGTGCCGTCCACCTAGACTGGCCGCAGAAGAAGCACTTCCGCGAGCACCTTCCGCCGCATCGTCCGGCCGCACCGGCCCGGGTGGCGGCGAGACGCTGGCCCGGCTTGCGGAGACCCTCGGAGACAACCATGATCCATCGCCCTCTTGCTGTTATCGCCCGGCTGCTGCGCGTGCTCGCGCTGGGTTCCGTCGCGCTTGCCGCGGTCGCGGGCCCCTCGCAGGCCCAGGAGTACCCAAACCGGCCGATCCGGCTCGTGGTCGGCTACCCGCCCGGCGGCTCGAACGACATCGTCGCACGCATCGTTGCGCCGAGGCTGGCGACGGCCCTCGGAACCCAGGTGATCGTGGACAACCGCGCGGGCGCCAGCGGCACCATCGGTGCCGACCACGTGGCAAAGGCCGCGCCGGACGGCTACACCCTGCTGGTCAGCAGCGCGAGTCCCATCGTCATCGCGCCGCATACGCTGTCCAAGGCGCCGTTCGACGTGACGCGCGACTTCCAGGCCATCAACACGGTCGGATCGATGCCCGAGGCCATCGCCGTCGGCCCCGGAGTGCCGGTTCGTTCGCTGCGCGAACTGATCGAACTGTCGAAGACCAAGGACGTGACGCTGTCCTCGTCGGGCAACGGAGGTCTGCCGCATCTGACCATCGAACTGCTGAAGGAAGCGTCCAAGGGCCGCATCGTGCACGTGCCGTACAGGGGAGCAGGACCCGCCGTGGCCGACACGCTGGCGGGTCACGTCAACGGCGTGGTCATGGATCTGCCGGCGCTGTACGCATTCATCCAGGACGGCCGGCTGCGCGCACTCGCGGTCACCAGCGACAAGCGGGTGGACTTCCTGCGCGACGTGCCGACTGCACAGGAGGAAGGCCTGCCCTCTTTCCAGGCGGTCAACTGGATCGGCGTCCTCGCGCCCGCGGGAACGCCGAAAGCAGTGGTCGACAAGGTGAATGCGGCGCTGGTGAAGATCGTCGCCGATCCCGAGGTACGCGCGCAGCTGACGAAGGCCGCCGTCGTGCCGACCATCGGCGCGAGTCCCGACGCGTTCCAGCAGTTCCTGAAGGCGGAGAACACACGCTGGGCCAAGGTCGTGAAAGATTCCGGAGCGAAGTCGGACTGAACCCGGCCACCGGCGCACACAGGAGACACCACATGAATTCCAGCTCAATCGCAAAGGTCGGACGGCGCTGCCTGTCACACGCCCTGGCCATCGGCACCCTCGTCGCCGCGGCCATCCCTGCAGCGTGGGCGCAAGCCGGTTCCTATCCGGAGCGGCCAATCAGAATGATCGTAGGCTTCCCGGCCGGCGGTGCATCGGACGTGGCGGCGCGTGCAATCGGCCAGAAACTCTCGGAGCGGGTCGGCCAGCCGGTCGTCATCGAGAACAAACCCGGCGCCGCCAGCAACATCGGCTCCGAGTTCGTTGCACGCGCCCCCGCCGACGGCTACACGGTGCTGTTCGGCACGATCTCGCTGTCCATCAATCCCAGCCTGTACCCGAAGCTCAACTACGACCCTGTGCGCGAGCTCACGCCGGTCATCGGCATCTCGTCAGCGCCGTTCCTGCTGGTCGTCAATCCCAGTTCACCGATCCGCTCGGTGCGCGACCTCATCGCGGCGAGCAAGACGACCGACCTCACCTATGCGACGGCTGGCAACGGATCCGGGTCCCACCTGTTCATGGAGCTGTTCCGCAGCGAGACGGGCATCCGGCTCACGCACGTGCCTTATCGCGGGGCCGCGCCGGCGATGAACGACGTGCTGGGTGGCCAGGTGCCGCTGGCCTTCGACAACATCATCACGACGCTGCCGCTGGTACAGGCCGGCAAACTGCGCGCGCTAGCGGTCAGCACCGCCACGCGGTCAAAGGTGGCGCCGGACATTCCAACGATGATCGAGGCCGGCGTGCCCGGATTCGACGCCACGTCGTGGTTCGGTCTGTTCGTGCCGGCCGGCACGCCGCGGGCCATCATCGCCCGGCTGCACCAGGAGACTGCGGAGGTGCTGAAGGACGCGGACGTGCGCGACCGTCTGCTGAAGCTCGGCGCCGAACCGGTCGGCTCCTCGCCGGAAGAGTTCGGCCGGTTCTTCAGCACCGAGGTCGCTCGCTGGGGCAAGGTCGTGCGCGAAGCCAAGGTGCAGATCGACTGAGGCATGGCTGCGGATGAGCGTTTCGACGGCCGCATCGCGCTGGTCACCGGCGCCCGCGGCGGCATCGGCAGCGCCACGGCTGCTGCGCTGCGTGAGCGCGGCGCGATCGTCTTCGCGACTGACGTCGCGGCGTCCGCGCTGAGCCCGGATCAGGATCTGTCAAACGGCGCAGAACTCGCACTGGACGTCACGCGCAAGCGCGACGTCGAGGACGTGGTGGGTCTCGTCGAGCGGTCAGCCGGCGCCGTGGACCTGCTAGTCAACGTCGCAGGCGTGGTGTCCTTCGGCAGTGCCGCGGCCCTGGAAGAGGCCGAATGGGACCGTGTGCTGGCCATCAATCTCAAGGGCAGCTTCCTCGCCGCGCAGGCCGTGATTCCCGGCATGAAGCGCGCGCGCTTCGGCCGCATCGTCAATCTCGGCTCGGTGGTGGGCAAGAACGCCGGCAATGCGCGGCCGTGGCTGTCGCCCGACGAGCAGGCGCGCGCCGGCAACGTCGCCTACGGCGTCTCCAAGGCCGGCGTGCACGCGATGACGGCGTTCCTGGCGAAGGAGCTTGCAGCCTTCGGCGTCACCGTCAACGCGGTGGCGCCCGGCCCCATCGCGACCACGATGACGACGACCTTCCCCGAAGCGCTGCGCGCGCTGATCCCGGTGGGCCGCATGGGCGAGATGAGCGACGTGGTACGCGCGATCCTGTTCCTGGCCTCGAAGGACGCGGGGTTCGTGAATGGCGAGGTGCTGGACGTCAATGGTGGTATGTGGTGTGACTGAAGAAGACTGAAGAAAGAAGCGGAAGCAGAACATGAAATCGATCTACCTGGTGCTGGATATGGAGAATGACCTGGTGCACGCCGACGGTCCCAGCGGCAAGTCGCCGCTGGGCGAGCAGGTGCGTGCGCGCGATGTCGTGGCCCGGACGGCGGCCGCACTGGCGAAGGCGCGGGCAGCCGGCCTGAAGGTCGGCTTCGTGCGCGTCGGCTTTTCACCGGACTACCACGAGTGCCCGCCGCGCTCGCCGGTATTCTCGGGCGCGCCGAAGGCCGGCCTGTTCAAGCTCGGTACCTGGGGCACCGAGATCCACCCCGACCTGACGGTGCAGGACGGCGACGTGCAGGTGATCAAGCACCGGGTCAGCCCGTTCTACTCCACTACGCTGAGCGCGCAGCTCAGCGCGCTGGGCATCGGCCGCATCTACTGCTCCGGTGTGTCGACCCAGGCGGTCGTGCAGGCGACGGTGCGCGACGCGCACGACCGTGACTTCGACGTCGTGCTGCTCGAGGACGCCTGCTGCGCGCATTCGCTGGCCGAGCACCAGAACTCGATAGGCAGCATCGGACGCTTCTGCCGCGTCGAAACGGTGGATGGCGTCGTATTCGAGACGGACCGCACCTGATCATGCCCGTCGACGACGCCGAAGCCGGGAACTTCGACCTGGTGGTCGCCGGCTGCGGAGTGGCCGGCCTGTCGGCCGCCGCCACGGCGGCCGAACTGGGGCTGCGCGTCGCCGTGATCGAGCGTGCCACGCGCGAGCAGCGCGGCGGCCAGAGCCGCTACACCGAGGCCTATCTGCGCATGAAGTCGCACGACGAGGTCTCCGACGACTTCACGACCCACCTGGCCGAGAACGCCGGTTACTACGTTGATCCGGACCTGACCGGCGAGATGGCCGGACCCCGCGCCTCGTGGTCGCACATCACGCGCTCGCTGGGCGTTCCAGACACGGCCGTCATCGAGGCGCTGGCCGACAACGTGCCGCGCACGGTGGCGTGGCTGAAGACGCTAGGCGTGCGCTTCGACTTCCTGCCAACGCAATTCCTGACGAAGTCGCAGCCGCGCCTGCTGCCCGTCGGCGGCGGAGAGGCCCTGGTCGAAGCATTGGCAGCCGCGGCCGAGCAGCGCGGCGTCGTGTTCCACTACGAAACCACCGCCCAGCAGCTGCTGTGTGACGCGGCCGGGCCGGTGCGCGGTCTCGTATGCCGCACGCGCGCGGGCGCGACGCTGCAGCTGCGCGGTCGTGTCGTGCTGGCGTGCGGCGGTTTCGAGGGCAATCCCGAGATGCTGACGCGCTACCTCGGACCGCGGGCCGCCTACCTGCGACCGGTCTGCAAGGGCGGCCACTACAACAAGGGCGAGGGCATCGACATGGCGCTGTGCATCGGCGCGGCACCCTGCGGAGACTTCGGCAGCTATCACGCCGAGCCGGTCGATCCGCGCTCGGGCATCGCCGAGCCGTCGATCTTCATCTTCCCCTACGGCGTGCTGATCAACCGCGCCGGGCAGCGCTTCACCGACGAAGCGCCCGGCACCGTCGATGCATGGTACGAGCGCGTAACGCGCCGCATCTACGAGCAGGACCAAGGCATCGCCTGGGTGATCCTCGATCAGAAGGTCAAGGACATTCCGAACTATCGCCTGGGCATCCGCACCGACCAGCCGGCGGTCGAAGCCCCTACGCTGGACGAGCTGGCCGTTCGCCTCGGTCTGCCGCCGGAGGCGCTGAACGAAACCATCCGCGAATTCAACAGCGGCTGCAGGCCCGGCCGCTACGATCCGCTGCATCTGGACGGGCTGGCGACCATCGGTGTCACGCCGCGCAAGTCCAACTGGTCGCTGCCCATCGACCGTGGTCCGTTTCTCGCCTATCCGATCATCTCGTCGAACGTCTTCACCTTCGGCGGTCTGAAGGTCGACGAGCACGGTCAGGTGCTGGACGCGGACGGCGAACCGCTGGGCGGACTGTATGCGGCCGGCGAGACGGTGGGGCTTTATCACGGCAACTACACCGGCGCGACGTCGGTGCTGAAGGGACTGGTGTTCGGTCGCCTCGCCGCCGAACACGCAGCGCGGACCGCACAAGTCGCCCGCTAGGAACAGGTCGCGCTGCGCAGCCTTTATGGCAGCGGTGCAGCGACGGGCTGCTGCAGCGCGCTCCACCACTGGCCGGGCGCGAGGCGGTCGAAACCCGCCAGAAGATCCCAGCGTGCCGCCGCGTCGGCCGGCGACGACCCGGCGTAGGCGAGGCAGTCCAGGAACTTGGAGCGGGCGCCGCCTTCGTCCAGTTCGAAGCTCGGAGCCGCCGGGCCGGCGATGCACCGACCGGCGGCGATCAGTTCGATCTCCGCCGGTGGGTGTCCCGGCTCGTCCGGCAGGCACTCGTCGATGTCGATACGGGCCGCGAGGGCCAGCACCGTTGGATCATCCAACGCCGCGGCATTCAGCGACCGCAGTCCGGGCGCGCCGTGCATCAGCGCGAACGTGACCATGAAAGGGATGCTGTACTTCGCGTCCTGCAGCGTCTGCGGCGCACAGCGCTCGGCCAGCGGCCGGCACAGCTTCGCCGCCGACGCGTTGACGGCGATCACGATGCGCTCGATGGAAGCATCCATGCCGCGCTCGCGCAATGCCAGCGCGACCGCGACGTAGGGATGCGACAGGCGGCAGCACGGCCACGGCTTGATCGACGTCGCCGCGGAGAACCACTTTCCGCGGTCGAGCAGAATTTCCCGTAGTCGCGCCGGTTGCCCGCCGAGATAGATGTGAAAGAAGCCGGCCGCGCCGTCGAGGGCCGTCAGCGGGCCGATCAGGCCCTCGCGTGCCAGCAGCGCCGCGGTGACCCCGCCCATCGATGCGAACGCCGGGTAGATGGCACGCGCGTTGGAGCCCACGCCGAACCCGGCTCCTTGCCGCCGGCCGCCTGCATGTATGCGAAACCCATTGCCGAGGCCATCTGATCGTCCGACAGGCCGAGCACGTGCCCGGCCGCGAAGGTCGCGCCGAAGTAGCCGACGAGCTGCGTCAGGAACCAATCCGAGCCCGGTCCGCTGCCCTGCGGCGCGCAGGCGACTCCGAGACGGCAGCTCAGCTCGTTGCCCAGAGCAGTGGCCAGCAGCACCGCGCTGCCCGGCGCACCTGCCAGATCCGCCGCAGCCAGGGCCGCCGGCAGGCTGACGGTGGTCGGATGGAGGCGCGCAAGGTCGTGGATGTCGTCGTAGTCGAGCGCGTGTGCCAGCGCGGAATTGGCAAATGCCGCCTGCGCCGGAGGCAGGCGCTGCTGCGTGCCGATGACCCGGCAAGCGCCGCCGCTGTTTCCGCTGCCGGCCGCGGCCAGCAGAGGAGCCGCCAGCTGCACCTCGCTGCCTGCCGCCAGCGCGATGCCGAAGGAATCGGCCATGTGCATGCATACGCGTGCGCGCATCGCTGGCGACATGCTCGCCGCCAGCGCGCGCAGCGCCTGCACCACGTCAAGACTGAGAGGCATCTACGGTCTCGCGGGCGGCAAGCCTGTCGAGCAGCGGCGGCAGCAGCGTGCGCCAGTCGGCCACGACGCCGATCTCGGCGTAACGGAAGATGTCGGCGTCGGCATCGCTGTTGATCGCGACGATGCGCGTGCCCGGCGCGATGCCGGCCATGTGCTGCGGCGTGCCCGACACACCCACCGCAACGTACAGGCTGGGCGACACGTAGCAGCCGGACTGGCCGACCTGCCGGGTCACCGGCACCCATCCGGCGTCCACCGCGGGCAGGCTGCCGGCCCAGGTTCCACCCAGCGCAGTCGCGAGACGGTCCAGCAACTCGAAGCCTTCCGAACCACCCATGCCTCGGCCGCCCGTCACCACGACGTCGCTCTGCGCAGGATCCACGGCGCGGCCAGCCGCGGGCCGGCGAGTGATCGTCAAGCCATCCGGCAGCGCCCCATCGAGCGTGACCGTATGAATGGACACGGTGTCCGACGTCGGAAGATCGGCGGTCGTCGCCTTCGCCGGTATACGTGCGCCGCGCAGCGTCGCGAACCACGGTCCGGTGGCCGCCGTCAGCCGCACGACGGCACGACCGCCGAATGCAGCGGACGTCAGCGTCGCTCCGTCCGCATCGAGCCCCAGATCGGCATCACAACAGCCTAGCGCCACACCGCCCTGCCGCATGGCGAGCCGCGCAGCGATCTCTACACCGAGCGCTTGCGCGGGGAACAGCCAAAGCCGCCGATTCGATTCCCCGCTATGCTGAAAAGTCGGCAACGCTCGCTCGAAAGCAGCCGCCCATTGGTGGCCTTGGCTCGTTGCGCTCAGGTTGGCCTGGACCGCGCAAAGCACGTGTACAGCCCCGGTCTGCATCGCCGTGGCGACGGCGGTAGCCGGGTTGCTGCCGACGGCGACGACGTCGAATCCGATTCGCAGGCGGCGTGCCATCTGCGCTGCGGCGGCGAGCGTCGACCGGGCCAGAGCGGCATCGATGGCATCGATCGGCAGCAGTACGCCGATGCGGACAACGGCGTCGATGCTCATCGGGCGGCCGTCCAGCCGGACAGGAACGCAGCCAGTGCATCGACGCGCGCATCGAGGCTGCCCTCGAGACGCCGGCCCGTCACGGCGCGCGCATCGCGTTCAACTGGCGCAGCGGCAATCGGCACGACCCCCGCAGAGCGCCCGTCCGCCGGCAAGTCGACCCTGGAGAAGTTCATGCGCCGCGCTGCGGCCACGTTCTTCATCAACGGGTGTCGCAGCCGGTTGCCTCGATCGTTGGTGATGCTCGCCACCAGTGGCATGTCGAAGCCCACCTGCTCGTCCCCGTCGACGGTCGTGCGCACAAGACTGGGCGTGCCCGCGGACGCCTCCACGGCACTCGCATGAGCGAACAGCGGGCGCGTCAACATCTCTGCCAGCGCCGCGGCCAGCGTGCCGTCGTCGTTATCGCCGAACTCGCGGCCCAGCAGCACCAGTTCAGGCGCCGGCTCCCTCGTATGCATCCAGCCACCGAGGGCAAGGGCAAAACGACAGTGATCCCATCGCAGGCCCGCATCCGCATGCAGCAGGTACACCTCGTCCAGGCGATGCGCGGCCACCTGGCGCGCCAGCGGGTCGTCCGTCGCCGGATCGTTGCCCGCGCACAGCAGCGCGGCGCCGATCCCGACTTCCGGCACGGCGTCGCGCAGCTTCAGTGCGACCTCCAGTGCGGCCTCATCGAACGGGCTCAGCGTCGACGGCAGGCCGGTGACGACTTCCTGCCTGGCTTCGTCGACCGAAGCACGCAACAGCGGACGCTTCGGGTCGACAATGCCCGCGAGCAGTACCAGGACCCTCATCACGCCACTGGCGCAGCCGTCGCGTCGTGCGCCCGCGCGGCGCACAGGCCTGCTGCAGCCAGCCGGCCGAAGATCACCGCTTTTCCGAGCGCCGATCCCGTCATGTACGCGGCGCCGTGGAGTCCGCCGACGATCTCGCCGGCCGCATAAAGACCGGGGATGCGCAGGCCCCATACGTCGATCACCGCCATCGACGGATCCACGCACAGGCCGCAGTACGTGCCGAACACCGCGGCGGTAGACGGATACGCGTAGAACGGCGCGCGCTCGATGCGGCGCAGCGCGCCATGCTTGTGGACGAGGTGAGCGCGGCCGAAGTCGCGATCGCTGCCCGCGTCGACGAAGCCGTTGTAGCGCGCCAGCGTCGCCGCGAGCTGGTCGAACGGCAGCTCGATCACGCGCGCGAGTTCTTCCAGGCTCCCGGCACGGATCAGCAGACCCTCTTCCAGTCGCCGCTCGAAGTCGAGGATGCGCACGCGGTTGTCGCCGGACTCGTAGATGTCCTGGTCGAAGATCTGGAACGCGCTGTGGTAAGGCTGCTGCATGCAGGCGTCGCCCAGCAGCTTGTAGGAGATCGATTCGTCGACGAAGCGCCGCCCTTCCTGATTGACGGCGATCGCGCCCTTGTAGACGGCCAGACAGCTGTGATGGTTGGCGGTATCGGTCGGGTGCTTGCCGAAGGTGCCCTTGATGTAAGCCATGTCGCGGAAGTCCGCACCGAGTGCCCAGGCCATCTTCAGGCCGTCGCCGAGGCTGCCTTCACCGCCGACGAACACCGCTTCGTCGTAGTGCGGCGCGAAGCGGTGCACCAGCTCGGCATTGCGGTTGAATCCGCCGGTCGCGAGGACGACGCCGCGGGCGGCCGTAACGTGCAGCTCGCCGCCCTGGTGCTCGGCGATCACGCCGGTGACGCGGCCACCGTCGTGATCGCGCTTCAGGCGCAGCGCGCGCGTCGACGCCAGTGCGCGCAGCCGGCCGCTGGCCTGCGCGCGCGCGGCCAGCAGCCGCACCAGGTCGGCCGGGTCCACCGTGTGCACGCGCGGCACCGACTGGCCGGACGAGGTTTCGACAATAGGGCTGAAGACGACGCCCAGGTTCCGCAGCCACTCGTAGGTCGAGCGCTGGTGGCGCACGTAGGCCTCGACGATCCGCTCGTCGTTCTCAAACTGCCCGACCTCCCGCAAGTCGCGCAGCAGCAGTTCGTCCGAATCCTCGATGCCCAGACTGCGCTGCAGGTCCGTACCGGCAAAGGCGAGGCAGCCGCCGCTCATGGCCGACGATCCTCCGGTCGCTGCCTGGCTCTCCAGCAGCACCGCCGGCACCCCTGCTTCGACCGCCGTCAGCGCAGCGGCGAAACCGGCCAGGCCGCCACCCACGATCAGTAGTTCTGTTTCGAGTTTCAAATGCGTGGTCCGGCAGGCGCATCCGCCGCGCCTGCATCATGTCTCCTTGAGCACGATTTTCCCCGTGGCCCGAGCGACGGTGAAGCCGGCTCAGCCGAATACGACGTTCGGATTCTTCGAATCCCCGCCGTCCTTCAGCGCCTGCGCCGGCCGCGGGCGGAGCGGATCGCCACCGGGGCGGTGTGCTGCGTCGCGCGTTGCGCGTCCAGCACCTCGGACAGGAACTCGATGAAGGCCCGCACCTTGGGCGTGACGAAACGGGCCTTCGGCGTAACGGCGTAGAAAGTGCGGCCGGCCGTGTCCCAGTCGGCATAGACGCGCTCGAGTTCCCCGGCCGCCACATGGGGATTGACGAAGACATCCAGCACCTGGATAAGCCCCGACCCCTTGATCGCCGCGAGGATCAGCGCCTGGGTGCTGTTGAAGTTCAGCGGTCCCTGCGGCCGTATCTCGACCTGTTCACCGTCTCGCCCGAACATCCAGGAACGCGACACATAGCGGCCCTCGTCGAGCAGGCCCAGGCACGCGCGCGGATCCAGGTCGCGCGGCGAGGCGGGCAGGCGATTCTGCGCCAGCCACGCGGGCGATGCGCAAACCACGTACCTCGCCTGATACACAGGCCGCGCAACCAGGTCGGCATCATCGACCTGGTCCATGCGCAGCGCGACATCGGTTCCGTGTTCGATGATGTTCTGTGGCTTGTTCATCAGCGACATTGCCACCGACAGCGAAGGATGCCGCTTCGCGAAGGTTGGCAGCGCAGGACAGACCAGCGACAGCGCAATCGCCACCGGAGCCTCGACGCGAATCGTGCCGGCAACCTCGCCGAGCTTGCTGCGCACTTCCGCCTCGGCTTGTTCCACGCCGCGCAGCACTTCGAGGCAACGCTGAAAGTACAGCGTCCCCTCATCCGTGAGGTTCAGGAAGCGCGTGTTGCGCTGGATCAGCGTGACCCCCAGATGCTTCTCGAGGTTACGGATGCATCCCGTGACGGTCGCGTTGGCGAGGTCCAGCGACTCGGCCGCCTTGCTGAAGCTGCCGCATTCGACGACCCGCGAAAAGACTTTCATCGCCCATAGGCGATCCATTGTTGTACTCCGACAAGGAAGCCCAAAAAGAGCACAGAGCCGCGACTTCCCTCACCCCGCACCGCAATCGCGTTCAAAGCGCGCGGGGATAACGGATCCCCTGGATCAAGGTCCGAGAAAACGGCGCCTCAGCAGCCGCCCTTCTTCGGCTTCTTCTCTTCCTTCTTCGCTTCGGCGGCGGGCTGGGACTCGGCTTTCTTCGCCTCGGCCTTGGGCTCGGCTTTCTTCGCCTCGGCCTTCTCCTCCTTCTTCTCCTGCGCCTTGTCCTGCGCGAAGGCGGGCGCGTGTACCAACGCGAAGGTGGACACGATGGCGATAGCGAGCAACTTGTGCATCCGTTCTGGCTCCGTCGGCGATGTGGCAAAGGCTAGTGTAGTCGCGCCGCCTCTGGAGGCCGGCCGGCCTGCGCGCCGGTGGAATCCGCGCCTTGCGCGGCCGCCGCCGTACGCCGATACTTTGCCGTTCCCTTTCCCGGAGCCACTGTGGCGAGCGTCCTGTCCGTCGATGAACCCCGTGCACTGGTGGCCAGCGTCATCGCGACGAGCGAGCTGGAGAGGCGGCCGCGCCGGGTGCCGGACTATCGGGCACAGAGCCGCGCTTTGGCACGCCTGGCAGCGGCACTGTCCGACGAGTCCGACACCATCGCGCAGTTGCTGGTCGATGCGGTCAAGGAGCTGACGGGCGCGGAATCCGCCGGGCTCAGCCTGCAGGAAGGCATGCAATCGCCCGAACCGCAGTTCCGCTGGGTGGCCACCGCCGGGGAGTTCGGCCGCTATCTGGGCGCCACGCTGCCGCGCTACTTCAGCCCCTGCGGCGAGGTGCTGGGCTGCAACGAGGCGATCCTGATGGACGACCCGGCCCGCGCCTATCCGTACATCGCCGACCTGCACGTGCCCTGCCGCGAGGTGCTGCTGGTCCCTTTCCACAGTGAAGACACGCCCATAGGCACTCTGTGGGCGGTGTTCCATTCGCCGGACCGTCACTTCGATGTGGAGGACCGGCGCGTGATGGAAAGCCTGTCGGTGTTCGCCAGCGCGGCGGTGCGCACCAGCGGCATGCTGGGCAATCTGCGCCGCGCCGACCGCATGAAGGACGAGTTCATCGCCACGCTGGGCCATGAACTGCGCAATCCGCTGTCGCCGCTCAAGGTGGCGGTGCAGGTGCTGCGGCGCTCGTCGTCCCCGGAGGAACAGCAGCGGATGCTGGACATCGTCGAGCGCCAGTCCACGCACCTGACGGCGCTGGTCGAGGATCTGCTGGACGTGGCGGCGATACGCAGCGGCAAGATCACGCTGCGGCTCGGCGAAACCAGCATGCACGACGTGGTCGCCCGTGCGCTGGAGGCCACGCGCGCGGGCCTCGACCAGAAGCAGCACCGGCTGAGCGTCGAACTGGCCTCCGAGCCGATCATCGTCGAGGGCGACCTGCTGCGGCTGACGCAGGTCGTGGTGAACCTGCTGGGCAATGCCTCGAAGTACACGCCGCAGGGCGGCAGCATCCGGTTGATGCTGGCGCTGGAAGGCGAGCGCGCGGTGCTGCGCGTGGCCGACGACGGCATCGGCATCGCCGCCGACGTGCTGCCGCGCGTGTTCGACATGTTCGTGCAGGGGCAGCGCACGCGCTCCACCGCGCAGGGCCTCGGCATCGGACTGGCGCTGGTGCAGCAGATCGTGCAGCTGCACGGCGGCGGCGTGGAAGCGGCCAGCGCGGGCAAGGACCGGGGCAGCTGCTTCACGGTCTGGCTGCCCAGCCGGAGGAACGACGCACCGGCCTGAACGGGCAAGGCGCTTGCTCGACGGCGCGGCATGGAAACCGCGTGGTCTCAGCTCGTGGTGCTGGGCGAGGTGGCTGCCGCGATGGTGCTCGGTGGCCTGATCGGCTTCGAGCGCGAACTGGCTCGGCGCCCCGCGGGCTTGCGCACGCACATGATGCTGGCCGGCGCCTGTGCGCTGATCGTCGGCATCGGCGATGCGATGCTGACCAGCTTCGGTGCATCGCATCCGACCCTGGTCGCGGCGGATCCTTTCAGGCTGGTGGGCGGCGTCATCGCCGCGCTGGGATTCATCGGCGCAGGAACGATCTTCCAGAATCGCGCGAACAACGTGCAGGGGCTGACGACGGCCACGGCGCTGCTTTTCTCGGGCGCGGTGGGCGTCTGCACCGCGCTCGCCCAATGGTGGCTGGCGGTGGGCGCGACGGTGCTCGCACTGCTGGTGCTGCGCGGCGCATGGGCGATGGAGCGGCGCGTCGCGGCGCAGACCGCCGGTGATGACGACCAATGAGGTCGGCGGGCGCGGCCGGTGCCAGGTCATTGCACGTTGCGCACTACCTTGGCAACGCCGACAACGGTGTTCTCTCAATCTGTAGAAAGCTGATGGCGCGCTAGGACTTCAGTCCCAGCCGCCGCGCCAGCTTGTGCAGGTTGCTCGCATCCACTTCGAGCTGGCGCGCCGCCGCGGCCCAGTTGTCGCCGTGCTGCACCAGCGCCTGTCGTATCGCCTGGCGCTGTGCGGCCTCGACGGCCTGATGCATCGAAGCAGCCGGGGCAGTGGCGACGTCGGCGCTTGCTGCTGATGCGGGTTGCGCAGCCGGCGCCACGCGGAACGCGCCGTCCAGATCCAGCACGTCGGCATCCAGCGTGACGATGTTCCTGCGGTCGGCGCCCCGGCTCACCGCCTTCAGCGCTGCGCGGCTGATCACGTGCTCGAGCTCGCGCACGTTGCCGGGCCAGCGGTAGCTGCGCAGCGCGTCTTCGGCCTCGGTTGACAGCCTGAGGCTGCGCAGGCCCAGCCGCGCGCGGTTCAGTTCCAGGAAGCGCCCTGCCAGCAACAGCACGTCGTTGCCGCGCTCGCGCAGCGGCGGAATCGGGATCGGATACACGGACAGCCGGTGATACAGATCCGCGCGGAAGCTGCCGTCGCTGACGTGGTCGCGCAGGCTGCGGTTGGTCGCGGCGATCACGCGCACGTTCACGTGCTTCGGGCGGTCCGCGCCCAGCCGCTGGATTTCGCCGTTCTGCAGCGTGCGCAGCAGCTTCGCCTGCACCGCCAGCGGCAACTCGCCCACCTCGTCCAGGAACAGTGTGCCACCCTCGGCGGCCTCGAAGCGGCCCGGCCGGTCGGTCATTGCGCCGGAGTAGGCACCGCGCACATGACCGAACAACTCGCTTTCGGCCAGCGACTCCGGCAGCGCCGCGCAGTTCACGTGCACCAGCGGCCGTGACGCGCGCCGCGACAGTCGGTGCAGCCGGTGCGCAATCAGCTCCTTGCCCACGCCCGTCTCGCCCAGCAGCAGCACCGGCAGCTCGGAGTCGGCGACGACCTGCAGTTCGTGCAGCAGCTGCGTGATGGCATCGCTCTGGCCGACGATGTCGCCCTCGTCGCGCCATCCGCTCGCGTCGTCGGTGCCGGGCGCGACGGCGCGCAGCGCGCGCACTTCGGCTTCCAGTCGCGTGGTGCGCACGGCGGCTTCGATGCCGCACGCGAGCTCTGCGAGATCGGCCTGCGCCTGCGCGCCGAAGGTGCCGACTTCCAGCGCGTCCAGCGTGACCACGCCCCAGCGCTCGCCCTCGATGTCCAGCGCCATGCCCATGCAGTCGTGCACCGGCAAAGGTTCACCGGCGCGTTCGGCGATCAGCCCGTCGTACGGGTCGGGCAGCGTGCTGTCGTGATGGAAACACGTGACGCCACGACGCTTCAGGATGGCCGCGAGCCGCGGATGGTCCTTGACAGTGAAGCGCCGGCCCAGCGCATCGCTGGACAGGCCCGTGACTGCGACCGGCAGCAACTGCTCCTGCTCAGGCTCGAGCTTCAGCAGCGCCACGGCGCCGCAATCGAAGTGCGCACGCAGATTCTCGACCACGCGCTGCAGCCGCACAGCCACCGGCAGGTCGGCAACCAGGTCAGCAGTCAGCAACAGCAGAGCAGAGTTGATGGTCATGATTACCGTCAATGGTAAACGAAACCATCATTTGCGAGGGTAGAAATTACCCTCCCGTTTATATCCGACTGATTCTTCTCTGTTTTTTTCTGGCACAGGACTGGCATTGGAAGCAGCGCCAACAACCTCTGCCCGAAAGGAAACCGATGAAAACCTCAACCGAGCTTCCGTCCGTCGTCGCCGCGCGCCATCCGGACCCTGTTGTCTCATCCGCCGAATTCCTCGATCAGACCCTGGGCCAGCTCGCCCGGCGCATTCCCGGCGCCACGCGCGTGTTCGACGCGCACCGCTTCGACTTCTGCTGCGGCGGCAACCAGACGCTGCGCACGGCCGCCACGGCGGCGGGCGTCGACGCCACACCGATCATCGACGAGTTGCGCGCGCTGGAAAACCGCGCCTCGGCCGACGGCCGCGACTGGAGCGAGGCCGGCAGCGCCGAGATCGTGCAGTACATCCTCGAGCGCTACCACGCGGTGCACCGCGAGCAGTTGCCCGAGCTGATCCGGCTGGCGCGCAAGGTCGAGCAGGTGCACGCCGAGCGCGAGGACTGCCCGCACGGCCTGGCCGACCACCTGTCGGTGATGGCGCAGGAAATGGAAAGCCACATGCGCAAGGAAGAGCTGGTGTTGTTCCCGATGATCGAACGCGGTCACGGCGCGATGGCCGAAGCGCCCATCAACGTGATGCGCATGGAGCACGACGACCACGGTGTGGCGCTGCGCCGCCTGGAGGAACTGACCGACGACATCACGCCGCCGCGCCAGGCCTGCACGACGTGGCGCGCGCTGTATGCCGGGCTGCGCACCTTCCGTCAGGACCTGATGGAACACATCCACACCGAGAACAACGTGCTGTTCGAGCGCTTCGCGCCGGCCGCCGTTCACTGAACAACTGCACCGATACCGACAACGTAGAGAAACGAGATGGGCCCGTACAAGAAACTCTGGTTCACGCTGATCGGCGTGCTGATCGTCACCTTCTCCCTGCTGGGTTACTACGGGGCCGAGGTCTACCGCCAGGCGCCGCCGATACCCACGCAGGTCACCGCGGCTGACGGCTCTGCGCTGTTCACTAAGGACGACATCCTCGACGGCCAGACCGCCTGGCAGTCGGTGGGCGGCATGCAGCTGGGCTCCATCTGGGGCCATGGCGCCTACCAGGCGCCCGACTGGACGGCCGACTGGCTGCACCGCGAGCTGACCGCGTGGCTGGACCTGGCCGCGCGCGAGCAGCACGGCAAGGACTACGCGGCACTCGACGGTCCGGCCAAGGCCGCACTGCGCGAGCAGCTGCGCGCCGAGTACCGCGGCAATCGCACGGACGCGAACAATGTGCTGAAGGTTTCCGAACGCCGCGCGCAGGCGATCGCGCAGACGGCTGCGTACTACGACCAGCTGTTTTCCGACGCACCGGCGCTGCAGAAGAGCCGCGAGAGCTTCGCGATGAAGGAGAACACGCTGCCCAGCGCCGAGCGGCGCCAGCAGCTCACGCGCTTTTTCTTCTGGACCGCGTGGGCCGCCGCCACCGAGCGCCCGGACCAGGCGGTGACCTACACCAACAACTGGCCGCACGAGCCGCTGATCGGCAACGTTCCCAGCAGCGAGAACATCGTGTGGTCGATCGCGAGCATCGTCGTGCTGCTGGCCGGCGTGGGCTTCCTGGTGTGGGGCTGGGCGTTCCTGCGCAAGCATGACGACGAGGACCCCGCGCCGGGCGTGCGGGATCCGCTCACCACCTTCGATCTGACGCCGTCGCAGCGTGCGCTGGGCAAGTACCTGTTCCTGGTGGTCGCACTGTTCGTGTTCCAGGTGATGCTGGGCGGCTTCACCGCGCACTACACGGTGGAGGGCCAGAAGTTCTACGGCGTCGACGTATCGCAGTGGTTCCCGTACTCGCTGGTGCGCACGTGGCACATCCAGGCGGCGCTGTTCTGGATCGCCACCGGCTTCCTGGCCGCGGGCCTGTTCCTCGCACCGCTGATCCACGGCGGCAAGGACCCGAAGTACCAGAAGCTCGGCGTCGACGTGCTGTTCTGGGCACTGGTCGCGGTGGTCGTCGGTTCGTTCACCGGCAACTATCTTGCCATCGCGCAGGTGATGCCGCCTGAATGGAACTTCTGGCTCGGACACCAGGGCTACGAGTACGTGGACCTCGGTCGCCTATGGCAGATCGGCAAGTTCGTCGGCATCCTGCTGTGGCTGGTGCTGATGCTGCGCGGCATCGCGCCGGCACTGATGAACCGGGGTAGCGACAAGAACCTGCTGGCACTGCTGACTGCTTCGGTGGGCGCGATCGGCCTGTTCTATGGCGCGGGCCTGTTCTACGGCGAACGCACGCACCTGTCCGTGATGGAGTACTGGCGCTGGTGGGTGGTGCACCTGTGGGTGGAAGGCTTCTTCGAAGTCTTCGCGACGACGGCACTCGCGTTCATCTTCGCCACGCTGGGCCTCGTGTCGAAGCGCATGGCCACTGCGGCAAGCCTCGCATCGGCGTCGCTGTTCATGCTCGGCGGCATCCCCGGCACGTTCCACCACCTGTACTTCGCCGGCACGACCACGCCTGTCATGGCGGTGGGTGCGAGCTTCTCCGCGCTGGAGGTGGTGCCGCTGATCGTGCTGGGCCATGAGGCCTGGGAGAACTGGCGGCTGAAGGAGCGCGCGCCGTGGATGGCGAACCTGCGCTGGCCGCTGATGTGCTTCGTCGCGGTGGCGTTCTGGAACATGCTGGGCGCCGGTGTGTTCGGCTTCATGATCAATCCGCCGATCGCGCTGTACTACGTGCAGGGGCTCAACACGACCCCGGTGCACGCGCACGCGGCGCTGTTCGGTGTTTACGGCTTCCTCGCGCTGGGCTTCACGCTGCTGGTGCTGCGCTACATCCGCCCGCACTACGCGTTCAGTCAGCCGCTGATGAAGTTCGCGTTCTGGGGGCTCAACGCGGGGCTGGTGCTGATGATCTTCACCAGCCTGCTGCCGATCGGCATCCTGCAGTTCCACGCCAGCGTCAGCGAAGGGCTGTGGTATGCGCGCAGCGAGGCGTTCATGCAGCAGAGCATCCTGCAGACGCTGCGCTGGGTGCGTACCTTCGGCGACGTGGTGTTCATCGCGGGCGCGATTGCGATCGCGCTGCAGGTGGTGCTGGGCCTGGCGGGCAAGTCGCCCCTGCTGCCGCAGCCGAAGCCAAGGCTGGGAACGGCGCAGGCCTGATACCGCCGCGACGCCAGGTTCCGTGACCGGCGGAACCTGCGCGGAAGGAAGAGGGGTTCGCCCTCTTCCTTTTTTTGGTTCTTCATCATCGTCCATTGATCTCCGACATGGCGCGCGACGGCGTTTCATGCTTGGTATCGCCTGATACCATCTCGCCATTTATGTTTCCCGGTCCGCGTCCCGATGGATCCTCTGCGCAATTTCGGCTTCCTGCTCAAGGACGTGTCGCGGTTGTATTCGCTCAATTTCGAGCGGCATGCTGCTGAGCTGAATCTGACTCTCACGCAGTGCAAGGTGCTGGGCTACCTGCAGCGCAACGAAGGGGTTTCGCAGGCTCGACTCGCGTTTCTGACGGATACCGACCAGATGACGCTCGTGCGCATCCTCGATCACATGGAAGAGCAGGGATTGATCGAGCGTCGGCCCGATCCCGAAGATCGCCGAGCCCATCGCCTCTATCTGAGGGTACCTGCGCGGCCCGTGCTGAAGGAGATCTGGCGCGTTTCGGATCGCGCGCGTGCCGAATCCTTCTCGCGCATGTCGATCGAGGATCGCGCGCAGCTTCTCAGCCTGATGCAGCAGATGCACTCCAATCTGGGCGCGCTGTTTCCCGCCGTCGCGGACACCGCCGCAACGACCTCCGGAAGGGCTCGTTCGCGCTCTCGTCCTCCGGCGACGCCGCCCACGCGGGAACGCGCCGTCGCCAAGGCCTGAGACCGGACCGCGCCATGCCTGTCATCCGGAAGAACCACGGGCGCGCACCATGCTGCTAGGCATCGTCCGCGTCGCGCTGCGCCGCCCTTACACCTTTGTCGTGCTGGCGCTGCTGCTGCTCATCATCGGGCCGCTGGCCGCGCTGCGTACGCCGACCGACATCTTTCCGGACATCAAGATCCCCGTCATCGCCGTCGCCTGGCAGTACACGGGACTGCCTCCCGAGG
>Ga0307505_10000984_pt1 | contig 26057 bp, 13 predicted proteins | sample 23_S_MG_FD_202183 | JGI IMG/M metagenome (GOLD analysis project Ga0307505, IMG submission 202183) | Soil microbial communities from Populus trichocarpa stands in riparian zone in the Pacific Northwest, United States - 23_S | ecosystem: Environmental > Terrestrial > Soil > Riparian zone > Trees... | reverse complement strand
TGATCACCAGGCCCATGTTGAAGCGGCCGGCCGCACCCGCGCCGCTGGCGATGACCAGCGGGACCACGCCGAGCACCATCGCCGCGGTGGTCATGAGGATCGGCCGCAGGCGGGTCGCTGCCGCCTGCTCGATCGCCTCGCGCTTGGTCTTGCCCGCGCGTTGCAGTTCGTTGGCGAACTCCACGATCAGGATGCCGTGCTTGGAGATCAGCCCCATCAGCGTGACCAGACCGACCTGGGTGTAGATGTTGAGCGAGGTCGCCCAGCGCGACGAGATCATGTTCGCGCCGACGAAGCCGGGAATCAGGTTGATGAAGACCAGTGCGCCGAACAGCGCCATCGGCACCGACACCAGGATCACGATCGGATCACGCAAGCTGTTGAACTGCGCGGCAAGCGCCAGATAGACGATGACCACGGCGAACAAGAGGGTCAGGGCGAAGCCGCCGGACTCGTTGATGTACTGGCGCGACTGGCCCGAGTAGTCGACGTTGTAGCCAGCCGGTGCGACTTCGCCGATCGTGTTGCGGATCAGCTCGATCGCTGCACCGGAGGACTGGGCCGCGCCGGAGAACGTCACCGAGTTGAGCTGCTGGAAACGGGTCAGCGCCTGGGGGACGACCGAGTTCTCGATCGATGCGACCGTGGACGCCGAAATCACGCCGCCGGCCGGCGTGCGGATGTAGTAGTCGAGCACCTGGTCGGGATTGAGCCGATCCGCCTGCAGCACCTGCGGAATCACCTTGTAGGAGCGCCCGGCGATAGAGAAGTAGTTGACGTAGCCGCCACCGAGCGCGGCGCCGAGCGCGCTGCCGACATCCTGCTGGGTCATGCCGAGCGTGGCGACCATGTCGCGATCCACCACGACCGTGCTCTGCGGCTTGTCGATCTTGAGGTTCATGTCGACGAACCAGAACTGGCCGCTTTCCTGCAGCTTCGCCAGCACGTTCTGGGCGACCTCATAGAGGTTCTCGAACGGCTCGGTGGTGCTCATGACGACTTCGATCGGCACGCCCGACGCACCGGGCAGCGAAGGAAACTGGAACGCGAACGTGTTGGTTCCGGCCATGCCGGCCCAGCGATCCTGCAGGTCGAGCTGGATGTCGTTGGCGTTGCGACTGCGCTCGGACCACGGCACGAGCTGGGCGCCCGTGAACACCGAGTTGGGTCCGGCAAATCCGGTGAACTGGAAGGTCCGGCTCACCTCCGGCACGGATTTGGTGATGTCGTGCATCTCGGCGAGATACGCGCGCACCTGCGTCGGCGACGCGTTCGGCGCCGCGGTGCCCATGCCGAGCACGATGCCCTGGTCCTCCTGCGGGGCGAGCTCGGAGTTGGAGGTCATGAACAACAGCGGCGTGACCGCGAGCAGGATCAACCCCATCACGACGATGACGATGTGGGTGTCAAGGGTTCCGTGCAGGCGTCGCTGGTAGCCTGTATGCAGGCGCTCGAACTGGCGGTCGATGAACTTGACGAAGCGGTTGCCGCCGTTGTCGCCGCTCTTGAGGTAGCGCGCGCCGAGCATCGGCGACAAGGTCAGGGCGATGACCGCCGAGACCGTGACCGCGCCGGCCAGGGTGAACGCGAACTCGGTGAACAAGGCGCCGGTCAGCCCACCCTGGAATCCGATCGGCACGTACACGGCGATCAGCACGATCGTCATCGCAACGATCGGACCGGTGAGTTCGCGCGCGGCGACGAGCGCGGCCTGCAGCGGTGTCTTGCCTTCTTCCTTGATGTGGCGGTCGATGTTCTCGACCACGATGATCGCATCATCGACGACGAGGCCGATCGCGAGCACGAGCGCGAGCAGGGTGATCAGGTTGATCGTGTAGCCGAGCATGAGCATCACGAAGAACGCACCGATCAGCGACAGCGGCATCGCGATCACCGGAATCAGCACGGCGCGGAAGCTGCCCATGAAGACGAAGATCACGAGGGTCACGATGACCAGCGCCTCGATCAGCGTCTTGACCACTTCCTCGATCGAGGTCTGGATGAACTCGGTGGCGTCGTAGGCTATCTGCGCGGTGATTCCGATCGGCATCTGCGCCTGCAATTCGGGGAACGCGGCGCGCACACGCTCGATCACTTCGAGCACGTTGGCGTCGGGCGAGGTCTTGATCCCGAGGAATACCGACTGGTTGCCATCGAACGCGACCGCGGAATCGTATTCCTCCGCGCCGAGCACGACATTGGCGACATCCTCCAGACGCACGAGTGCGCCGCCCTTCTGCTTGACCACGAGCTGGCGGAACTCGCCGACCGTGTGCAGATCGGTCGCTGCGGTCAGGGCGACGGTGACGCTCTGGCCCTTGGTCGCGCCGATTGCAGCGAGGTAGTTGTTGGTCGACAGCGCGGTGTACACATCCGCGGCGGTGACGCCGTGTGCGGCCAGGCGCGCCGGATCGAGCCAGGCGCGCAAGGCGAACTGGCGCCCGCCGAGCAGCTCGGCGGTCTGCACGCCATCGATCGAATCGAGCTTGGGTTTGACCACGCGCACGACGTAGTCGGTGATGTTGTTGGATGGCAAGGAATCGCTGTAGAACCCCATGTACATCGAGGCGATCGACTCGCCGACCTGCACGGTGATGACCGGTTGCTGGGCCTGTGCAGGCAACTGGTTGGTGACCGCGCTGATCTGGGTCTGGATCTCGGTCAACGCGCGATTGGAGTCGTAGTTCAGGGCCAGAGTCGCGGTAATCGTGGAGACACCGGTCATGCTCGAAGAGGCGAGATAGTCGATTCCCTGGGCCTGCGCGATCGCCGCTTCGAGCGGCTGGGTGATGAAGCCGGCCACGGTGTTGGCATCCGCGCCGAAATACGTGGTTGTCACGGTGACGACGGCGTTCTCGGTCTTCGGGTACTGGCGCACGGTGAGATCGCTCATCGAGCGCAGGCCGAGCACGAGGATCAGCAGACTGACGACGATCGCCAGTACCGGTTTCCTGATGAAGATGTCGGTGAATTTCATCGCTTGTTCCTTCTGACCCGGGCAGCGTGTCCGGCGATCCGCTGCGAAGCTGCAGCGGCCGGACTGTCGCGCTCAGGGGTGATCGCCGCGCGGATCACTGTTCCTGCGGCTTCGGATTCGCATCGTTCTTGGGCGACTTGGTGTTGTCGATCGTCAGTGCCGTGCCGTTCTTCAACTTGAGTTGCCCGCTCGTCACGACTTCGGTGCCTTCCTCGATTCCGCTGAGGATCGCGATCTGGTCGCCGCGACGCGCGCCGGTGGTGACGAACGCCTGTTGCGCAACCGGCGGCTCGGGCTTGCCCTCGGCGTCCGTCTTGTCCGACGCAGTCACGATGAACACGGTCTCGCCATACGGATTGAACGTGATCGCCGACTGCGGCAACGTGAGCTGGCTCGACTGCTCGCCCACGTCGACGCTGACATTGACGAACATGCCGGGTACCAGCGCGCCATCGGGGTTCGCCGCGGTGGCCTCGATGCGCACGTTGCGGGTTTCGCCGTCGACCTTGGGGTCGATTGCCGACAAGGTCGCTTCGAATACACGGTCGGGGAATGCATCCAGCGTCAGTTCGACGCGCTGGCCGACCCGGATTTCACCAAGATTGCGCTGCGGCGTATGGAAATCGATGTACACCGGATCCAGTTGCTGCAGCGTGACGACCGCCATGCCGGCATTGACGTAGGCGCCGGGACTCAAGGTGACGATTCCGGCGCGACCGCTGAACGGTGCACGCAACTGCTTCTTGGCGACCAGCGCCTGCTGCTGCTGCACGGCTGCCTGGCGCGCCTTGAGATCGGCCGCGGCATTGTCGTAGTCGGCCTGGCTGACCGCCTTTACATCGAGCTGGCGCCTGGCGCGATCGAGGGTGACTTTCGCCAGCGCGGCAGCGGCTTCGGCCTGGCGCAGCGCGGCGACATCATCGTCGTCGCGCAATTGCACGAGCACCTGGCCTTCGCTGATCTCATCGCCCGAGGTCAGGTTGACCTTGCTGACCACGCCGGTGGCATCGAACGCAAGATCGGCGCCGCGCCCCGCGCGCAAGGTCCCGACTGCGCCGAGCGACGGTTGCCACGCCTGCAAGCCGGCGTTGATCGTCGTGACTGTCGGCGGCGGTGGCGGCTGCATGCCCGAGACCATCGTCATGATCGTCCACGCCTTGATCCCGGCGATGACGACGATCAGTGCAACCACAAACAACAGCATGATGAGCATGCGCTTGGTCATGCCTGGTTTCTTGACGGCGCGCGAGTGCATGCGCGGTACTCCTTCAGTTCGAAATCGGGGTGTCGTCCGCGCGTGCGGATGACGCTGCGCGCAGGCTGCCGCCGAGGGCGGCGTACAACGCGGCGGTATCGGCCAGTCGCGCGGCGCGCGCCTGAATCAAGCCAATGCGCGACTGCTGGTACAGACGGGTCGCGTCGATCACCTGCAGGTAGCTCGTCGCACCTTCCTCGTACTGGACCCTCACGAGATCCAGGCTGCTGCGCGTGGCCTCCTCGGCCGCCGCCTGCGCACGCAATCCCTCGGCATCAAGCTCGAGCGCGCGCAATGCATCGGCGACGTTCTGGAACGCGCTCAATACCGTCGTGCGATAGTCGGCCGCGGCCTTGTCCAGGCCGGCCTCGGCGGCGCGCTTCTGCGCGCGCAGCGTGCCACCGCGAAAGATCGGCTGGAGCAGATTCAGGCCGAGTCCCCAGGCCTGGCTGCCGCCGACGAACAGGTCGCCGCCGCTGAGGGCCTGCGAGCCGTACGAGCCCGACAGCGTGATGCTCGGAAACAGGTTGGCCGTGGCGATGCCGACGCGCGCGCTCGCTTCGTGCCATTGCGCCTCGGCGGCGCGGATATCCGGTCGCGCACGCACGAGCGTCGATGGCAGGCTGACCGGCACATCGACCGGCAGGGTCAATCCATCCAGTTCCAGTGCGGCAAGTTCGACCTCGCTCGGATAGCGGCCCAGGTAGACCGCAAGCTGGGTGTGGGTCTGCGCGAGGGCCTTGCGCAGGGCCGGCAATTCCGCGTTGGCTGCAGCGAGCTGGCTCTGCGCGAGCAATACGTCGGTGCGCGACTTTGCGCCGATCTCATTCTGCTTGCGGGTCAGTTCGAACTGTTCGGCATACAGGCCGGCGATCTCTTCGGTGGCGCGGATCTGGGCACGTAGCGAGGCCTCGAGGATGCTGGTCGTGGTGACGTTCGCAGCAAGGCTCAGGTAGGTGCCGTCGAGCACATGACGCTGCGCGTCGGCCAATGCCGACTGCGCCTGCACTCCACGGCGCACGCCGCCGAACAGATCCAGCGTGTAGGACACACCGACGCCGGCGTTGTAGAGCGTGAACGGCGAGGCATCGGCCAGGCCCGCGTCCAAACCGTTCTGGCGATTAGCGCCAAGATTGGCGTCGAGCGACGGAAACAGCGATCCGCGCGCGGCATCCACTCCGGCCTGGGCCTGACGCAACGCAGCCTGCGCCGAGGCGATGCTCGGGCTGTGCGTCAGCGCCTGCTCGACCCGCCGGTTCAGTTCATCGCTGGCGAAGTTCGCCCACCAGCGCGTCGGCAGGTCGGCGGTTTCGAGGAAACGCTGGGCATCGCCAGTCGCAACCGGCGCGGAAACCGTGGCCTCAGGAAGCGCGTCGCGTCGATAGCCGGCTGATTCCTCGACCTCAGGCGCACGGAACTGCGGACCCACGGCGCAACCGGCCAGGGCTAGCGCGAGGATCACGGGAATGCCGATTCGGGCGGACGTCGAGGCGACCGGAATGGGTCCGGCGCGCGGTGCAGCGGAGGCGGGAAGCATGCAGCGGATCCATATATCAGAACTCGTCGGTTCAATAATAGCCGGGTCGTCGTGACCGGCGCAAGCCACCCCCGTACAAATCCTTTTGTCCACGCGCCACCGTAGGCCAGTCGGTGCCTGTTCTCAACGGCCGGAAGTAACCCGTCAGCAACTGGAATTTCGATGGGTCCTGGGAGCCTGCGCGGCAGAAGCCGTCCCGGCTGCGAAGTTCGCTGCGCGGTCCATTTTGACCAGCTTCGCTGTTGTGAAGCGCTTCCGCCGCTTCTTGGCCCGTAGAACCACTACGTGCCGGCGAATCGTCATAGAACTGTCCTCGCGCAGCGGACTTCTCGACTCGAACGGCTTCTGCCGCGCAGGCTCCTGGCCGTGAACCGGTCGCTACGGCGGGAGTGTTGTCGCGGCGCGGGCATCACGACGCTGGAAAGCGGACGGCCGTCGCGAAAGCGGGAACCGTCTGCGGTCAGCGGATCGCAATTGCCGATGGGCGGTGTCGCCTTTGCGGTCTCTGCTGGGCTATCAAGAACTTTCGGGGCAGAACCATGTCGCCGCGGCGTGTCCAGGTCCCGCAGCGGCGATCGAACGGGAGAAAGCGATGAGGGCAGCGTGGGATGAACGTTTGCTGGATCGATCAGCGCCAGCGGAGCGATCGTCAGCGAAAAAGGCCAGCCGTACTTCCGCGCTCGCAGCGCTGCTGTGGCTCTGCGCGGTCGGCAGCGCGGCGGCCGGGAACCATGTCTTTGATTCCGGATTCGAGGAGCGCGCGGAAGGTCCCCATTCGGATGCGGCAGCCGCACGGTTCCTGACCCAGGCCACGTTCGGGCCGACCCAGGCGGAAATCGCGCGGCTGCGCGGCATGGGCTACCACGCCTGGCTCGACGAACAGTTCGCGATGCCGGCCACACGTCACCTGCCCTACCTGCAGGCGCAGGCTGCCAGCGGCATCAGTGTCTACCAGAACAGTCGCCAGGAAGCGTGGTGGCTGCATAGCCTCACGGCGCCGGACCAGCTGCGCCAGCGCGTGGCCTTCGCACTCAGCGAGGTATTGGTTGTCTCCGATCGCAGCACCGCGACCGAAGGTGCGCCAATGGCGATGGCCCACTACTACGACGTGCTCGCGGCCAACGCGTTCGGCAACTACCGCGGGTTGCTCGAGGACGTCACGCTGAATCCGGTGATGGCCCACTACCTGTCGATGTTCAAGAACCGCAAACCGGACGCGGCGCTGAACATTCGTCCCGACGAGAACTATGCGCGCGAGATCATGCAGCTGTTCTCGGTCGGCCTCGTGCATCTGCACGCGGACGGCCGCCCGGTGCTCGTCGGCGGGCAGCCCGTACCCACCTACGGCCAGGAAACGATTCGCGGTTTCGCCCATACGTTCACCGGGTGGAACTGGGCGAACTGTCCGCGAACCCAAGGCGGCCAGCCCTGGGAATGGCAGTGGTGCCCGCCCGGTCCGGTGAACTGGCCCGCGCCAGGATGGGATGCGTGGTGGCTGGAGCCGATCGAGGAATGGGAGAACTACCATGCCAGCGAAGGCAGCAAGCAATTGCTCGACTACACCGGCGTGGCGCTGCCTGCCGGCGTGCTGCCAGCCGGCGGCACTGCGCGCGGGAATCTCGCCACCGCGCTCGACAACCTGTTCCTGCATCCGAACGTCGGCCCGTTTCTCGCCCAGCACCTGATCAAGCGTCTGATCACGAGCAATCCGAGCCCGGCCTACGTCGCCCGCGTCGCTGGCATATTCGCCAACAACGGTTCGGGCGTACGCGGGGATCTCGGCGCGACCGTTCGCGCCGTGCTGATGGACGGCGAGGCACACAGTCTGCAGCCAGCGGGCAGCCATGCCGGCAAACTGCGCGAGCCCTTGTTGCGCCTGACCCAGCTATGGCGGGCACAGGACGGCCGTGCCGACGACGGGCGCTATCGCGAATGGAATCCGGAGTTCTACCTCGGCCAGGCCGCGCTGCGCTCGCCGTCCGTTTTCAACTTCTTCCAGCCCGACTACAGCCCGACCGGAGAACTCCAGGATCTGGGCCTGCTTGCGCCCGAGTTCCAGATCACCACGGACACGACGATCGCGAGCATCGCCAACGCGATGGAAGGAAAGATCTACTGGGCGTGGCGCGGGAATCCGAACGCCGGCGCTCAGGACATCCTCATCGATCTCGGACCCCAGATCGCGATCGCCGCGGACGCGGTGCGCCTGGTCGACCACTACGACCTGGTGTTCATGAGTCGAACGATGTCCCCGACCATGTTCAACGCGCTCGTGACCCACGTACAGGCGTTGCCGACGACTGCCACCGGGCGGCGCCAGCGCGCCCAGGATGCGCTCTGGCTTACCCTGACTTCCCCCGAATACGTGATCGAACGGTGACCGCCATGCAACGACGCGACTTTCTCCGTCACACCTTGTGCGCCACCGCGGGATCGGCCCTGTTCTCGAGTCTCGCCGGCAAGCTGTCGATCGCGCATGCCGCTGCCGCGGCAGACCGACACCTGCTTGGCGGAAACTATCGGGCCCTGGTCTGCGTGTTCCTCTACGGCGGCAACGACGCCTTCAACATGCTGGTCCCGACCAGCACCGGCGAATACGCCGAGTACGCCCAGGTGCGCGGCGGCCTGGCCTTGTCGCAGGCGTCGCTGCACGCACTCAATCCACTGCAGCCCGTGACCGGCGCCGGCAGCGTCGGCCTGTGCGCCCAGATGCCGCAGCTCGCGGCCCTGTTCAATCAGGCGCAATCGCCGCTGGCGCTGATTGCCAACGTCGGCCCGCTGCTGCACCCGATCACGCGCAACGAATATCAGTCCGGTGCGGTACCGGTGCCGATGCACCTGTTCTCGCACAGCGACCAGACCGTGACCTGGCAGAAACCCGCCGCCGATCATGCAGCGCGGCGCGGCTGGGGCGGACGCCTGGCCGACCTGTTCCACGCAAGCAATCCCAATCCGACCCTGTCGATGAACATTTCGGTCGACGGCGAGAACGTGTTCCAGGCCGGTGATACGGTCGTACCCTACTTCGTCGCCCAGCACGGCGCCGAAGTGATCTCGCTGGTCAATGAGCAGCCCTGGAACGCGCAACGTCGGGCCACGTTCCTCGCCTTGCGCGATACCGCGCACGGGCATGCGATGCAACGCCAGTTCGCGAATGTCGTGCGGCGTTCCATGGGCAACGCCGCCCAGGTCGATGCCGCCCTCGCTGCGGCCAACCCGCTGACCACCGCATTTCCGTCGACCCATCTGGGTCGCCAGTTGCGCATGGTCGCGCGTCTCATCAACGTGCGTTCGGCCTTGCAGATGCAGCGCCAGGTCTTCTTCGTGGGTCTGGGCGGTTTCGACACGCATGCAACCCAGCTCGAGGACCACGCCGCGCTGATGGGACAGCTCGATGGGGCGCTGGCCGCGTTCCACGCCGCGACGCTCGAGATGCAGGTGCAGGATTCCGTCACCACATTCACCTCGTCGGAGTTTGGCCGCACGACCAGCGTCAACGGCGATGGCACGGACCATGGCTGGGGCAGCCATCATCTGGTTCTCGGCGGGGCAGTCAACGGGCGCCGTGTCTACGGCGGCTTGCCGCGCCTCGCCGTCAATGGACCCGACGATGCCGGGTGGGGTCAGATCATTCCGACCATCGCGGTCGACCAGTATGCGGCCACACTGGCACGCTGGTATGGCGTTCCGGCGGCAGACATGACCACGGTGTTCCCCAACATCGGCCGCTTCGGCAGCGCGAATCTCGGCTTCATGGCGGGCTGAGAGCGGGGAGTCGCGCGGATTCCCACGGCAGCGGGCGCGTGCGATCCTCGCGCGTCCTGATTCCTGCCGAGTCGCTGCCGATGAGCTTTCCCGATCCGAATGCCGCGTCACGCGGGCCCCTGGAGGGTGAGGCCGCGCTGGTACGCGCGGTCGGCGGAGTGGCCCTGACTGCGGCGATCATCAACATCATCGTCGGCGCCGGAATCTTCATGCTGCCGGCGCTGCTGGCGATGCGCATGGGCTCGTCGGCCCCGATCGCGTTTCTTGCCGGCGCGCTCGTGATCGTGCCGATCGCGCTGTGCTTCGCCGCGATCGGCAGCCGCGCCGCCACGACCGGAGGGCCCTACACCTATGTCGGTGCGACGTTCGGCGCGTTTCCAGGGTTCATCGCCGGAGCGCTGATGTGGATCTGCAATGTGGCCTCCAGCGGTGGCGTTGCCGCGGCGCTCGCCTCGCAGCTGGCCAAGGCCGATCCGATGTTCGCCGAGGCGGGTCCGCGCAGCGCGTTCCTGATCGGCGTGTTCGCCGTGCTGATCGCGCTCAATGCGTTCGGCGTGAAGCTCGGCGCGCGCGCGATCGGCGTGCTCGCCACGCTCAAGCTCACGCCGCTGTTCCTGCTTGCCGGCATCGGCATGTTCTTCGTCGACTGGGGTCAGGTGAGCTGGCTGGAGATTCCTTCCTGGACCACGCTCGGCGCCTCGATGGTGCTGGTCATGTTCGCCTATTCGGGCATGGAAACCGCACTGATTCCCTCCGGCGAACTGCGCGATCCCTCGCGCCACGTGCCGCGCGCGACACTCGCCGCGATCCTTGTCGTCGTGCTGCTCTATGTCGCGATCCAGATCGTCTGCCAGGGCGTGCTCGGCACGGCACTGCCGGAAAGCAGTGCGCCGATCGCCGATACCGCCGGGGCGCTGTGGTCGCCCGGCCTGGGTCTGCTCCTGCTCACGGCCGGGGTGTCGATGACCGGATTCCTGATGGGCAACCTGCTTGCCTCGTCACGTCTGCTGTATGCGCTGGGACGTGACGGCTACCTGCCGCATGCCTATGGCCGGGTCACCGCGCGCTACCGCGTACCGCTGCTTGCGATCGTCACCCATGGCGCGCTCGGCTGCACGCTCGCCCTGGTCGGCAGCTTCGAGGCACTCGCACTGATTTCCGGTGGCGCGAACTGCCTGATCTTCCTCGCCGTCAGTGTCGCCGCCTGGCAGGCGCAGCGGCGCAACCTGCAGGGCCTCGGGACGCCGTTCGTGCTGCCCGGTGGGCCGCTGATTCCGGCTCTCGCGGTGATCGCGATGGTCGCGATCCTGGCCACGTTGACCCGTGCGGAATGGGGCGCGATCGGCTTGGCGCTCGCCGCGCTCGTGGTCGTCTACGCGGTTCTGCGCCAGCTTCGTCTGGGGCGGGTCTAGCCCGCATTTCTCACACCGGCGCGCAAAGATGCCTCGATTCTCTTGTCCTGCATGGCGATCGGGATGTTCTGCGCTACGAACACTCTGTATGGCTGCATCTTCGCGCTTCGCGGCCCTCGCACCGGCCTCGCGGCGCCTGGCTTGCTCCTCAGCCGGCCTGTAGCCCAGCTACAGACCTCCCTGCGGACCGGCGCCAGCCACCACGAATCCGGCGCGATCATCCGCGACCGGTGTGAGAAATGCGGGTAACCCCGTGTGTTCAGTGACGCCCTGTGGAATTCGCCGGTGGCGAATCTGCAGCGCGGGAATGACTCAGGTAGGATGCGGATGGCCATGCATCGGAAGCCCGCTGACGCGCCGCCGGACCCCGAATCTTCCGTCCACGGAAGGCCACGCGTCGTGCAGGGTCCGGGCGAGAACCGCTACCAGGTGCTGTTCGAACATGCGACGGTCGGCATCCTCGTGGCCGATCAGGACAGCATCTACCTCGACGCCAATCCGAGCATGTGCGGCATGCTCGGCTACGTCCGCGAAGAGCTGGTCGGGTTGCATGCCTCGGACATCGTGGTCGAAGCCGCGCCCGGGACCATCGAGGCGACCCTGGATGCGATAGATTGCGGACACGAATACCTGCGCGCCTGGCGGTTCCGCCGCAAGGACGGCACGCTGTTCGATGGTGAAGTGACGGTCACCCACCTGCCAGACGGCAACCTGCTCGCCTTCGTCCGCGATATCAGCGACCGGCAAGCGGCCGAGAAGATCTCAAGGCGACTTGCCGCGATCGTCGAATCCTCCGCCGACGCGATCGTCAGCACGGATCTCGACGGGATCGTCACAAGCTGGAATCGTGGCGCGGAGCGGATGACCGGACATGCCGCACACGAGATGCTCGGTGCTCCGCTGATCAGCCTCGTGCCCGAGGAACTGCGCGAGTCGGATCGGCGGATCGTCGAGAGCATCAGGCGCGGGGAGAGCGTCGCCCACTTCGAAACCCGTCGGCTGACCCGCGGCGGACACGCGCTCATTGTATCGATGTCGGCCTCGCCAATCATGGATGCCGACGGTGCCGTGATCGGTGTTTCGCGGATCGCGCGCGACATCACCGCCCAGAAACACAACGAGGACGAACTCGCGCGGCTGACCCGCCTCTACGCCGTGCTCAGCCAGATCAACCAGGCGATCGTCTGGAAGACGACGCGCGAAGCGCTGTTGCAAGAGATCTGCGATGTGCTCGTCGAGCATGGCCGCTTCCACATGGTCTGGATCGGGTTTCCCGACGCGCAATCCGGACGCATCGTTCCGGTTGCCGTTTGCGGCGACTACGAGGGGTATCTCGATGAGGCCGGCATCTTTGCCGACGAGCGCGCGGAAGGCCGCGGGCCGACCGGCAAGGCCGTGCGCGAGGCGCGTACGGTCATCTGCAACGACCTGCAAGCGGACGCGGATGCCGTCCCATGGCGTCACTTGTTCGAGCGCAACCGCTTGCGTGCCTCGGCGGCGCTCCCGATACGCGAGAACGGCATCGTGTGCGGCACGCTCAACGTCTATGCCGATGAACCGGGGTTCTTCCGTGACAAGGAGATCGCGCTGCTCGAAGAGGCCGCGGGCGACATTTCCTTCGCACTCGACAATCTTGCGCGTGAGAGTGCGCGCAAGCGCGCCGAAGAGGTCGCAGGCGCAGAGCGCCACTTTTCCGACACGATGATCGAGAGCATGCCGGGCGTCCTGTATTTCTACGACGTCAACGGTCGCTTCCTGCGCTGGAACCGCAACTTTTCGGTCGTGACGGGTTATTCGGGCGAGGAGATCGCGCGCATGCATCCGCTGGATTTTTTTGCCGGCAAGGACAAGCCATTGCTGCAGAGGCGAATCGCCGAGGTTTTCGACCACGGCGACTCGTTCGTGGAGGCGCCGCTGCTGTGCAAGGATGGGTCGGAGATTCCGTACTTCTTCACGGGTCGGCGCATCAGCTGGGAAGGAGCCCCATGCCTGGTCGGCATGGGCATCGACGTATCCGGGCGTGAGCGCGCCGAAGCGGCGCTGCGCGAACTCAACGAGACGCTCGAGCACAAGGTCCACGAGCGGACGCAGGAACTGCAGGTTGCGCTGGTCCGCGCCGATGCCGCGGACCGCGTCAAGTCCGCGTTCCTCGCCACGATGTCGCACGAACTGCGCACCCCGCTCAATTCGATCATCGGTTTCACCGGCATCCTGCTGCAGGGAATGGCCGGACCGCTGAACACCGAGCAGCACAAGCAACTCGGCATGGTGCGCACGAGCGCCCGGCACCTGCTCGAACTGATCAACGATGTGCTGGACCTCTCGCGGATCGAGGCCGGGCAGCTCGAAACCCGCATGGAACCTTTCGACCCCGTGGAATCGATCCGGCGCGTCGCGAACTCGATGATTCCTCAAGCCGAGAAGAACGGCGTTGCACTGCATCTGGATGTGTCCGTGGCTGCCGGCGACATGCTCGGCGACCGTCGGAGATTCGAGCAGATCCTGCTCAACCTTCTGAGCAATGCGCTGAAGTTCACGGTAGAGGGCACGGTCACGCTCAGCGCGCAAGTGATCGAGGAATCGCCGATCGACTCCGAAGCGCGCGCACAGTCCACGCTGCGCCTGAGCGTCGCCGATACCGGCATCGGTATCAGGACAGAGGATCTCGATGACCTTTTCAGACCGTTCCAGCAGATCGACAGTGGGCTCACGCGCATGCATGAGGGCACCGGCCTGGGTCTTGCGATCTGCCAGCGCCTGGCGATGCTCATGGGCGGCACGATCACGGTCGTCAGTGAATGGCACAAGGGCAGCACGTTCACGCTGACCCTGCCTTTGCACAGGGAGCCAGTCGCATGAGCGCGACGATCCTGCTGGTCGAGGACAACGAACAGAACCGCTATCTCGCGACCTTTCTGCTCGAACAGCATGGTTTCAGGGTCGTCTCGGCGCGCGACGGCCACCGCGCGATCGAATCGGTGAGGGCGTTCGTGCCCGACCTGGTCCTGCTCGACATCCAGTTGCCGGCGATGAGCGGGTACGCGGTTGCGCTGGAACTTCGCAGGATCGAGGCGCTCGCGGCCACGCCGATCATCGCCGTCACGTCCCATGCGATGGTCGGCGATCGCGAAAAGGCCCTCGCAGCCGGCTGCAACGGCTATATCGAGAAGCCGATCAATCCGGAGACGTTCGTCGCCGAGATTTCGGGTTTCATCGTACCGCCAGCGCGCGGAGTCGAACCATGACCCGCGTTCTCGTTGTCGACGACCGTGAAGACAATCTCTGTTACCTGCGCACGCTGCTTGAAGGAAACGGATTCGAGGTCCAGGGTGCGCGGCATGGCGCCGAAGCCCTGGTCATCGCGCGCAAGACACCACCGGACCTGATCATTTCCGACCTGCTCATGCCGGTCATGGATGGCTACACCTTGCTTCGTCACTGGAAAGTCGATGAACGACTGCGCGCGATTCCGTTCATCGTCTACACCGCGACCTACACCGAAGCCGAAGACGAACGGCTCGCCCTCGGTCTGGGTGCCGATGCATTCATTCTCAAACCGGCTGAGCCCGAGGATTTTCTCGCGCGCATTCGCGAAGTGCAGGCGACGGTAGCCGCATCGGTGCCAATCATGCCGGCGAATCCCGTGGGCAACGAGAAGGAACTGCTGAGGGTCTACAGCGAAACGTTGATCCGCAAGCTTGAACAGAAATCGCTGCAGCTCGAGGAAAGCAATCGCGCGCTCAAGCGCGACATCGAGAATCGGATCAAGGCCGAGGATGCGTTGCGCCTGCTTGGGTCGGCGGTTCTGCAATCCACCGAGTCAGTGCTGATCACCGAGGCGTTGCTGGACCTGCCCGGTCCGCGGATCGTCTTCGTCAATCCTGCATTCACGCGCCTGACCGGCTACAACCCCGAGGAAGTGATCGGCAGGACACCGCGCATCCTGCAAGGCCCGCGAACCGACAAGGCGCTGCTCAAACGCCTGCGCGAAACCCTCGAGCGCGGCGAGGTGTTCCGGGGCCAGACCATCAACTACCGCAAGGACGGGAGCGAGTACGAACAGGAATGGCAGATCACGCCGATCCGCGATACCCAGCGCAGGATCACCCATTTCGGTGCGATCCAGCGCGACGTCACCGAACGCAACCGGATCGCGCGCGCACTTGAACTGAACGATATCGCGCTGCGCGAGATGACCCAGCAGCTCGAGAGTGAGCGTGCGCGCCTGCTCGCGGCGCAGCAGGTCGCCAAGGTGGGCAGCTGGGAAACCGATCTCTCAAGCGGCGCGGTGCTCTGGTCCGACGAGACCCATCGCATCCACGAGACCGACCCGGAGACCTTCCAGCCCACGCATGAGGCGTTCCTGCAGCTCGTGCATCCCGATGATCGCAAGGCCGTCGCCCAGGCGTTTGACGCGTCGCAGACCGGGCATGGCCCGTTCTCGATCGAACATCGACTGTGCTTGTCCGACGGCCGCATCAAGTTTGTCGAGGAGCGCTGGCAGATCGTCGCCGATCCTGCTGGCGTGCCGCTAAAGGCTGTCGGCACCTGCCAGGACATCAGCGAGCGTGCGCGCGCGGCGGAAGCGCTGCGCAACAGCGAGGAGCGCTTCCGCGGATTGCTGCAGAATGTCTCTTCAGTGGCCGTGCAGAGCTATGCGCTGGATGGCACGACCCAGTACTGGAACCGGGCGTCCGAGCACCTTTACGGCTACACCGCGGCCGAGGCCATCGGCCGCAATCTGCTCGACCTGATCATTCCGCAAGCGATGCACGATGACGTCAGGGCCGCGATCCGTCGGATGGGCGAAAGTGGCCAGGCGCTGCCGACCGCAGAGCTGACCTTGAAGCGCAAGGACGGACAACCGGTCACCGTCATTTCAAGTCATGCGATCGTCGACGTGCCTGGGCGCGCCCTCGAACTGTTCTGCATCGATGTCGATGTCAGCGAGCGCCAGCGTGCCGAGCAGGCATTGCGAACCAGCGAAGCGGAGTTCCGTACGCTCGGCGAGACCTTGCCGCAGATCGTCTGGGTGGCGCGACCGGATGGCTGGCACACCCAGTTCAACCAGCGCTGGACCGACTACACGGGCCTGAGCGCCGAGGACAGCGTCGGCGACGGCTGGATGATCCCGCTTCATCCGGATGACCGGCCACTGGCACACGCGCGCTGGCAGCAGGCGGTTGCCAGTGGCGAGGTGTACGAGATCGAGTACCGGTTGCGTGGACACGATGGCAGCTATCGCTGGATGCTCGGTCGCGCCTTGCCGCTGCGCGATGGCGACGGCAGCATCGCAAAGTGGTTCGGCACGTTCACCGACGTCCACGATCTCAAGGAAGCCGAACTCCGGATCAAGCGCCTGAACCGCGTTCAATCCGTGCTCAGCCACATCAGTTCGATCAATGCGCGCGCACGCGATCACGACGAACTGTTCAACGAGGTCTGCCGGATCGCCGTGGACACGTGCGGATTCCGCATGGCGATGGCATGTGTCGTCGACGAAGCGGAAAAGCGCATCGTTCCGGTCGCCTCGGCGGGCAAGGATGCCGGCCTCATGAACGAGGTCAAGGCGCTGCTGGCTTCGAGTGAGCGGGCTTCCCGCTCGATGGTGGCACGCGCGCTGCGCGTCCGCGGCGCCTGCATATCCAATGATTCCGAACACGACCCGTCTATCCTGCTCGGTGAGCGCTACACCGCCCTCGGCGTGCATTCGATCGCGGTGTTCCCGATGATCGTCGGCGAGGTGGCGATTGGTGCGCTGGCCCTTTATTCCGGGGAGCGCGACTATTTCCAGGAAGAGGAGATCCGCCTGTTCGCCGAGTTGAGCAGCGATGTCGCGGTCGCGTTCGAGAAGATCGACAAGGGAACCCGACTCAATTTCCTCGTCTACTACGACACGTTGACCGGGTTGGCGAACCGCAGCCTGTTCCTCGAGCGCGTGGCCCAGTACATGCGCGCCGGCGCCGGTGGCGAAAACTCGCTCGCGCTGTTTCTGATCGACCTGGAGCGGTTCAAGAACATCAACGACAGTCTCGGTCGCGCGAGCGGCGACGCGTTGCTGCAGCAGGTTGCGCGCTGGCTCGTGGAGAACGTCGGCGACGTCAACCTGCTTGCCCGCACCGGGGCCGACCAGTTCGCCATGGTCATGCCCGAGGAACAGCACGAAGGCGATGTGGCACGCCTGCTCGAGCGCATGATCGGCGGCCTCGCTTCGCATCCGTTCGAACTCGACAACAGCACGTTCCGGATTGCCGCCAAGTTCGGTGTCGCGCTGTTTCCTGCCGATGCCGGCGATGCCGAGACGCTGTTCAGGCTTGCCGAGGCCGCGCTCAAGAAGGCCAAGCTCACCGGCGAACGCTACCTGTTCTATCGCGAGGAAATGACCGCGGCCGTTGCGGCCAAGCTTGCACTCGAGAACCAGCTCCGCCAGGCGCTCGAGCGCGGCGAGTTCGAGTTGTACTACCAGCCGAAAGTGGAGGCGACCACGCGCGCACTTGTCGGTGCGGAGGCCCTGATCCGCTGGAACCATCCCCATACCGGTCTGGTTCCGCCCGCACAGTTCATCCCGATCCTGGAGGAGACCGGATTGATCCTCGAAGTCGGCAGGTGGGCATTGAAACAGGCAGTCGCCGACTATCTTCGCTGGCGTCAGGCGGGGCTGGAGGTCGTGCGCATCGCAGTCAACGTGTCTCCGCTGCAGTTGCGCGACCGCAATTTCGTCGCCGGAATCGAGCAGGTGCTGGCGGTCGGAGACGATGCGGGTTCAGGTCTGGAGCTCGAGATCACCGAAAGCGTGATCATGGAAGACGTCGTCCACAGCATTGCCAGCCTGCAGGCGATCCGCGCGCTCGGCGTGAGCATCGCGATCGATGACTTCGGCACGGGCTTTTCCTCGCTCAGCTACCTGGCGCGCCTGCCTGCCGACAAGCTCAAGATCGACCGCTCGTTCACGACCGACATGACCCGTGGACCGGCTGGCCTGGCGCTGGTGTCCAATATCATCAGCCTCGCCCATTCGCTCAATCTCAAGGTGATTGCCGAGGGTGTCGAGACCGAGGAACAGTCGCGCCTGCTCAGTCTTCTCAAGTGTGACGAGATGCAGGGTTACCTGTTCTCGCTGCCGGTGGCGGCCGATGTGTTCGAATCGACCTGCCTGACGTTGCGAGGGCCGCGGCGCAATCCGTCGGCACGGGTTCGTCCGGTTCGCTGATCGATGTCCTGACTGGCCGCGTGCGTTGTACTGGCAAACGCAAGCAGTCGCGAGTGGATTACTGCCGCGTCATGCGGCATCGGGAATCAGGTAAAGCCTTTCGAACTCGGCGCACGGCACCGCCATGCCGAAGATGTGACCTTGCAGTTCGTCGCAGCCGATGAGCCGCAGAAGTCGTGATTGCTCTTCGGTCTCGACACCTTCGGCGACGACCTTGTGCTTGAGCGCATGGGCGAGGTGGACGATCGCAGACACCAACGCCAGTCCTCCCTGGGTGGCGGTCATGTCGTTGATGAACGAGCGGTCGATCTTCACGGAGTCGATCGGCAGTCTGGCGAGATAACTGAGCGAGGAAAAGCCGGTCCCGAAATCATCGAGCGCGATGCTCACGCCGAGCGCGCGGATCCCCTGAAGGCTGGCGATCCCGTGCTTGATGTCGCCCATGATCATGCTTTCGGTGATCTCGAGTTCCAGACCTGCCGCGGCACGCGCATCCACGGCCAGGGCACGGGCAATCTCGTCGACGAACCCGCGATTGCGCAGCTGCATCGCCGATACGTTGACCGCGACGGCCACGCAGTTGAACGCGGAATCAGACCAGCGCAGATAGTCTTCGATGGCCTTGTGCAAGGCCCAGCGCCCGACCTCGTGAATGAGTCCGGTTTCCTCGAGTACCGGAATGAAGTCTCCCGGCGGCACGAGCAGGCCCGTGCGCGGATCGTTCCAGCGGATCAGGGCTTCGGCGCCGGTCACCTTGCCGGTATGCAGATCCATCTTCGGCTGGTAGTGGAGCAGGAACTCGCCGTTGTCCAGCGCACCGCGCAACTGGTTCTCCAGGGTCAGCTTTCCGGCAACCAGTTCGGACATCTCGCTGGCGTAGAACAGGTAGCGATCGCCATTGGCCTTGGCGGCCTTCAGCGCGGCTTCGGCGTGCTGGAACAGGGTTTCCGCATTGTCCCCGTCGCCCGGGAACATCGCCACGCCGACCTTGGTGGCGATCCGCAGCACGGCACCGTCCAGCTCGAACGGATGCTCGCCCAGCGTCTCGATGGATTGCTCGAGGAGATGTACCACATTGCCTTCGTGTTTGACGTTCGGCAGGACTGCGGCGAAATGATCCGCGCCGACGCGGGCGAACAGGTTGGCGTCCCCCCCAAGTCCGGTCATGCAGACCGCCACCTGTTTGAGCAGCGCGTCGCCGCTATGCCACCCGAGGCTGTCGTTGATGCTCTTGAACCGTTCGATGTCGATCAGGAAGATCGCCAGTTCATCGCCGCGAACCGCAGCGCTGCGCATGTGCTGGCCGAGCCGGTCCAGGAACAGTCTCTGGTTCGCCAGTCCGGTCAAATCGTCGTAGTAGGCGAGATAGTCGAGGCGATCCTGCTTGTCCATGTGCTCGATCGCCATCGAGATGGAGTCGGCGAGTTCCCGCAGCAGCCGCATTTCCGCCTCATCGAAGAACCCTGCCTCGTGCGCGTACAAGGCGAGCACACCGAGTGCCTTGCCGTGCAGGATCAGCGGGATGACCGCGAACGAGTGGATGCCGCGAGCCTCCATGGCCTGCTTCATGAGTTTCTGCCGGCCACGCCCGAAATCGTTCGAGACCTGGGCTTTCAGCTCGCGAACTGCCTGCCATGCGCGGCTCAGGCCGTGCGGGCGATCCTCGAAGATCTCGCGCGGGGCCGATTCGAAGAAATCGGCGACGGCACCGGCCGAGGCGACCGGCGTGATGATCCCTGCTTGCGCATCGACGTCGCCGATCCATGCGTGGCGGAACTCGCCGACCTCCACGGCCACCCTGCAGGCTTCGTGATAGAGCGTGCCGCGATCCTTGGCGCTGACGATGAGTGCGTTGATCTGGCTGAGCACCGCGTACACGCGGTTGAGTCGCTTGATCCTGAACGCGCTTTCGCGCAGGCCTTCGTTGCTCAGCGCAATTTCGAGCTCGGCCTGCTTCAGATCGTGGATGTCCGTGCTGGTGCCGAACCACTTGATGACCCGGCCATCGGTGTCGAGCACAGGCACGCCTCGCAGCAGCCACCAGCGATAGGCGCCATCTGCACGACGCAAGCGGCATTCGATGGAATACGTGCTGAGGGTCGAGGTCGCTTTCTGCCACGCAACCTGGTTGCGTGACTGGTCGTCCGGATGAAACGGGATATTCCAGCCCTCGCCAAGGCTTTCCTCGAGCGTGAGTCCCGTGTAGTCCATCCACTGCTGATTCAGGTAGGTGAGCGTGCCATCCGCGCTCGTGACCCATACGATCTGCGGCATCGCCTCGGCAAGCTCGTGGAACTGGGCCTCACTCGCGCGCAGCGCCTCGGCGGCGAGTCTGCGCGCGCTGACATCGCGAAAGTACACGGTCAGGCCCTGTTCGGAAGGGAACGCACGCAGGGCCAGCCACTTGCCGAGGGGTGCAAAAAACTCCTCGATCGTCACGCTGACGTTCTCGGTCATTGCGCGCCGGAATTCGTGATCGACGATGATCCCGAATGCCGCCGGAAGCGCAGTCCACAGTTCATGGCCCAGCAGGTCACCGGCATTGCGGGCGAGCTGGCGCTCGGCCTCGGGATTGATGAACGTGAAGCACCAGCTTCGATCCAGCGTGAACAGCGCATCGGTGATGCTGTTGAGCGTCGCGGCGAACTGCTGGGAAAGTTGCAGCGCCATTGCCTCGGCCTTCTTGCGCGCGGATACGTCCTGGGCGGTTCCGTATACGCGCACGACGTTTCCTTGCGGATCGCGTTCCGGCACCGCAACGACATGGACGTGCGCCGATTCGCCGTCGGGCCGCATGGCGACCAGCTCGTAATCCATTACCCCGCCCGATTCGATCGTGGTTCGTGCGCGATCGTCGCGCAGCTCCGCTCGACTCGGTGAATCGAACATGGCGGCGTTCTCGGCAAAATTCCGTGGCGGGCCGAGCGCCGGATCACGACCGAAGATCTCGAAGACCTGAGGCGACCAGGTGAGCCGCTTGTTCGCGACGTCATACTCCCAGTCGCCGATCCTGCCGACGCGCTGTGCCTCGCCCAGGCGCAGCAATGCGCGTTCGGCTTCCTTTCCTGCGAGCACGCGCGCGGTAATGTCCAGGTGCATGACGACCGCGCCGTTCGGTTCGCCAAGCGAGTAAGGTGTCAGTGTCAGAAGGAACCAGCGCTTCCGGGTCGGCGAATGACAGGGATACTCGATGGAAAACTGCCGGACCTCACCACTGAGGACCGCGCGAATGCCTGCACCCACCTCGTGCGCCTGGGCAGCGTTCTCGCCGACTGCCGCGTCGCAGGTATCGAGATAGCTGACGCCGACGCCATGGCCAGGAGCATGCAGCGCATTGGAATCACCGAAGTGTCGCCAGGAATCGTTTACCGCGACGATGACGCCTAGCCGGTCGATCAAGGCGATATTGGCGGGCAGCGCGTCGAGGATGGCGGCTTCCTTTGCCGCTTCCCTCAGACGCAGGGAGACTTGCGCGCCTTGCAGGAGGAATGGTTGACCCGAGCCATCGGAAACCGTGTCGACCTGGCTTCCGGTCAGGTGCTCCAGGCGTTGGCTGGCTTCGTACAGCGTGGAGATCAGTGCCGCGATCTCGAGATCATCGGCCGTCACGACCGTAGACGGGAGCGTGATCATCCGGGCGTGGCCAGCCCCAGGGTAAGCAATACGATCCGGGCGTCGCTGAGCGTGCCGATGATTCGCCGGGGCGGCGGCGGGGCGAGCGTCATGAGCGTCGGCGTCATGAATACGCCCTGGGTCAACGCGCGGTTGGGTTCCTTGAATACGTCGACGACTTCGATCTCGTAGCGATCCGGCAGGTATTCCCGACAGATGGAGGTGAGATTGGCCACCGCCTGTGCCGAATTCACGGCGTCGCCCGCGACGAACAGTTCGAACCTGTACATCGTCGTCTCGCGGAGTGCGGCGTTCACATCGGATCCAGATTCGTCGCATCTGCGCCACGCGACTCGCGGATGCGGCTCAGCTCGCCAGCCAGCTCGCGCTCGCGACTCATCGACGTGCGCGTCAACAGCGCCTTCTCCACCTGTTTGGCGACCAGTTCGGTCTGCAGCGACTTCAGTTTCACCGCGAGTTCCGCCTCTTCGGCGTCGAGGCGGACGCGCTTGAGTTCGCCCTGGGCCTCGGCGACCTCATTGGCAATGCGTTCGGCGCTTTCCTTCTGCCAGCGCAAGGTACCCATCAGCACCTCGCCGCCTGCGGTGTAGGTGTCCGCCAGGGTCACTCCCGACTCGCTCAGGATCATTTCGCGGACCTGGTTCGAGTGCGCCGTGCCGCGCGACTTGATGATCGACATGCCGCGATTGCGTTCGCCGGCCTGCACGAGGTAGTTGAGGTGGATCCAGGTATCGGCGAGCGTGGAGATATGCAGCTGCGCCCCGCCGTTCTTCTGTTCGGCCAGTTCGTCGAGCAGGCTCGTGCAGAGCAGGGTGATTCCCTGGGACTTGGTCCAGTCGATCAGACGCTCGGCTGCGCCATGCGCTGCGAGTTCGCTGCCGGACTTGGACAGGGTCGACAAGGGGTCGATCACGAGGCAGCGGGCCTGGTGCTGGGTGGCGATCGCCTTGATCCGCGAAAGCAGGGTTTCCGCGCTGCCGCTGATCGTGCGCGCAGAGACCATGCGCAAGGTTCCGCTCTGCACGTGCTGCTCCAGGCGGATGCCTACCGACGTCAGGTTGCGCATCACTTCCGAGCCATCGGAGTCGAAGCTGAAGAACACCGTGCGCTCGCTGCGCTCGCAGGCCGCCGCGGCGAATGCGCCGCTCAAGGTCGTCTTTGCGGTTCCGGGAAAGCCCGTGACCAGAACACTGGCGCCACGGTAGTAGCCTCCCCCGAGCATCGTATCGAGCCGCTCCACGCCGGTCGTGATGCGTTCGCTGGAAGTCGGCGCATCGGCGGCGCCAAGCATGCGTGCGATCGCGACATCGAGACCACCCGGGCCGATCACGAACGGCGATTCGTCTTCATTGAAACTGGAGCCGCGATATTTCTGAACACGCACGTCGCGCTGGGATACGCCCAGGACGATCGTGTGATTCAGGACCACCGAACAATCGACCATGAACTGCATGAAGCCATGCGATGTCGTGCTGATTGAACTGCCCTCGTCGCCGCCTTTCTTGGCCGTGATGAGTCCGGTGAGGCCTTGTGCAAGCAGCCATTCGTGCAGCCGGTGGATCTCACGCCGCCGCGCCGATTCATCAGGCAGCAGGGCGAGGATGATGTCGATCGCATCAAAGACGATGCGCCGAGCGCCCATCTGCTTCGCCAGTGCGCCCAGGGATGCCAGCATGCCGATAAGATCGAAGTTTCCCGAACGGACCAGATCTGCATCGGGCCGCGCATCGACAAACATGAGCTGGTCGGGAATCAGTTCCGCAAGATCCCAGCCGAACCCGTCGGCGTTGGCCACGATGCGTTCGGCGGCTTCCTCGAAGGCAACCAGAATCCCGGGCTCGCCGCAATGGCGCGCGCCGTGGACGAGGAAATGCAGGGCAAAGAGTGTCTTGCCCGCGCCAGGGCTGCCTTCGAGCAACGTCGTGCGCCCTTTCGGCAGGCCTCCCGCGGTGATCTGGTCGAAGCCGGCAATGCCCGTCGGCGCCTTGTGCATTTCACGGGGCAGGGCAGGCAGCGGGGTTTTCATGCGTACGGTCCAATGGCGGTGCTGCGAAAACCACCACTCACCACAAGGTGATTATTCGGACTGCGGATAATCCGTAGCGTACTCGCTTGCATCTGAATGCGCGATGTTCAGCGGGAAAATCCAGGGCATGGTTGAATCTGTCATAAGGGCAGGATTATTCCGGCATTTTGGCTCGATGGATTGCTTGCGTTCGCTGGCGCACAGAAGCACCCATTGCAAGGCGATATTGTTTGCCCAATCCGGTTTGATGTCCTGGATTCGTGCCGCCCTCGTTCCCCGCGAGGCGCCCGTGCCTTAACTCCCTGAGGCACCGGCATGGCGCGCATTCAGACCCGACCTGTTGGTGCGGGGAAATCGCACCAACAGGTCTTTCATCGGGCGTCGTGCGCTATCCGCCGTACAAGGAGTGTCCATGATCATGCGGCCGAAGCGGCACCCCGACGGGATGCAGGACCGCAGCACCGGTCCTGTCGCTGCGGACCGGGCAGACGGAGGTTCCGCCGATCCGGAACGGTCCAGTCCGGCTGCCTCGTCGCAGTCAGGCGACTCCACTTTCACCAGGCCGCCTGCGGGGTCGACTCTCTCCGCAGACTCCAACGATTCCGCAGGCGCCCTAGCCCTCGCAAGGCAGCAGTTGTGGCGTGAACAGCAGGAAAACGCACGGCTGCGGGCGGACAACGATCGCATGCGCCGCCAACTGGATGCCGCGACGCGGCGCAGCGAGGAGGCGCAGCATCTTGCCCATCACGATGGATTGACCGGGTTGCCAAACCGGCGCCTGCTCGAGATGTGTCTGCAGCAGCGCGTCGCCGAGGCCATCGAAGGCAATGGTCAGCTGGCGATGCTGCTCGTCGATCTGGATGGCTTCAAGCTTGTGAACGACCGCTTCGGCCATCTCGTCGGCGACTTGCTGCTCAAGGTCGTCGCAACTCGCATTGCTGCCTGCGTGCGCTCGGACGACATCGTCTTCCGTTACGGTGGCGACGAATTCGTCGTGTTGCTGGCCAACGTCAACGACCCGGAAATTGCGGGTTCCATCGCTGGCAAGATCCGCGAGCAGATCGGTCGTGCCTACCGGATCGAAGGCAACCAGATCCAGGTGTCGGCATCGATCGGCAGGGCGGTGCATCCTCGCGATGGTGAACATTGCGACGCGCTGCTGCGCTGTGCCGACGCATCGATGTATCGCGAGAAATCCACGAATTTCTGTCGCCAGGGCTGATTTAATCGTACTGGTGCGAGGGCCTCGGTTTCGCGCGTATGCGCGCGTGGATCGCTCATGCTGCAGTGAACTCGGGGATCGGTCGCGCACGACGGTGCATGAGCGACCGAGGCGATCTGGTCGCGAGGCGATTGCATCGCGGGTCAGGCAGGCGCTGTCTCGGGCAAGGGCGGGCACGGCAGCAGCCGATCGGATTCACGCTTGACCACGGCATAACATTCGCAACTCAATTTCTCGAGCCTTGCCCGATCGAGCACCGTGATCCGGCCGCGGCTGTACTTGATAACGCCGGCTTTCTGCAGCTTGCCGGCCGCGTCGGTCACCCCTTCGCGGCGCACGCCGAGCATGTTGGCGATCAGTTCCTGGGTCATGACCAGACTGTTGTTCTGCAGACGGTCCAGCGACAACAGCAGCCAGCGACACAACTGCTGGTCGATGTTGTGGTGGCGGTTGCAGACGGCTGTCTGGGCCATCTGCGTGATCAGCGCCTGGGTGTAGCGAAGCATCACCACGAGCAGCTCGCCGTGGCGGTCGAACTCGAGCTTGAGCCTGTCGCCCGTCATCCGATAGGCACTGCCTGCACTTTGCACGAGCGCGCGACTGGGCGTGCTCGCGCCACCCATGAACAGCGAGATGCCGACCAGACCCTCGTTGCCGACGACCGAGATCTCCGCCGACGCTCCGTTCTCCATCACATACAGCAAGGACACGATGGAGTCGGTTGGAAAGTACACGTGGCGCATGGTCTCGCCGGATTCGTAGAGCACCTTGCCGAGCGGCAGCGGGACCAGTTCCAGGTGCGGGAAGAGTCGACTCTGGACCGTCGTCGACAGTGCCGCCAGCAGGCAGTTCATTTCAGGGCGCGAATCTTCTGGCATATGGATCACCGTGAGTTGGGCGGGAATGGGCTGTCAATGCTGCACAGGATAACTTGCATCCAGGTGCAGCTATGTTCGTTGTCGCACATAGAAGTCCTCGATTGCGCATCGTCGATATCGCGAGACAGATTTCCGTACGGCG
>Ga0307505_10000983_pt1 | contig 26077 bp, 27 predicted proteins | sample 23_S_MG_FD_202183 | JGI IMG/M metagenome (GOLD analysis project Ga0307505, IMG submission 202183) | Soil microbial communities from Populus trichocarpa stands in riparian zone in the Pacific Northwest, United States - 23_S | ecosystem: Environmental > Terrestrial > Soil > Riparian zone > Trees... | reverse complement strand
GATCAGCGCTTGCGCACGGTCACCCGCATCGTCATGCCCTCGTGGAAGGTGCAGAGGAGCTTGTAGACGCCGGGCTTGGTCAGCTTGCGCTTGTAGGTGAAGAAGGTGGCGGCCGGCGGTGACTGGAACCGCCTGACCCCCCGCGGGCCCTTGCGCAGGAAGACGTCGTGGCTGTCGGCGTTGGCGTTTGACCAGCGCCAGCGGATCGTCGTGCCCTGCTTGACGGCGAACCGCTTCGGCGCGAAGAAGTTGTCGGCCACCTTCACCCTCTTGGTCGGCCCCCGCTTCTTCGCGGCCGCGGCGGGGGCGTCGCCGCCCCCGCCCGCCGCGCTGCCGGTCACCGCGAGCGCGCCCGCCAGCGCGAGCACCGCCGCGGCGACCGCCAGCCGCGCCCTCACCGGCTGTACCTCTCGAGCGGCTTGATCCCCTTCTGGGCCGCGTGGGGGTGGCGCAGCCAGAACTGCTCGAAGGTCGCCGGGTCGTCCTTGTTCACGCCCAGCACCCACGACAGGCCCTCCTGGAGAGCAGCCTGGTCGGGCGTGTTGTTCGCCGGGCCCGGGCACGGCGCGAACACCGACCCGTCGGCCGGCACGTTCGGGCTGCGGGTCACGTTGCCGGAGAAGCAGTTGGCGGTGCCGCTGCCGTCATAGAACATGTCGCGGCCGTTGAGGTCGCTTCCGTTGAGGCCGAACTGGTTGTTGCGGATGGTGTTGGAGCGCAGGACCGAGGCCTCCTTGAGCTTCGGGTCGTCCTTCAGCAACAGCTGGATCTGCTGCAGCGCGCCGAAGCCGGCGAGCCAGTTGCCGAAGATCTGGTTGTTCTCGACGGTCGTGTGCTGGCTGCCGAACAGCAGGATGCCGACGCCGATCGGGTAGCCGGCGAGACCGGCCGGGCCCGAGGCGGGGATCGTGAACGGGGCGCCCGCGTAGTAGTTGAAGTTGTTCCAGAAGACGCGGTTGCCGGAGATCACGTTCTCGTCCGGCGGCGGGAACTTCTCGGAGTCCAGCGCGTTGGGCACGATTCCGCTGCCGTTGTTGAAGAAGTCGCTGTTCTTGATCGTGACGTAGCGCATGTTGGTGCCGGAGAACCCGAGCACGTTGGTGTGCGACTTGACCTTGGTGACGATCGAGCGCTTCGGCTTGACCTGCGGCGGGGTCTGGCCGATGTAGAAGCCGGCGTCGTTGTTGGCGAAGGCCTCCGAGCGCGACATCGTGCCGCCCTTGGAGTTGAAGGCGTAGATGCCGTAGACGCCGGTGTGGCCGGCGACGAGGTTGGTCAGCGTGTAGCCGTCGGCGTTGACGACGAAGAAGCCGTTGGCCCGGTAGTCGCGGGCGTAGATGCCGTTGAGCGTGACGCGGTCGGCGTTGTTGATCAGCACGCCGTTCTGGGCCTTGGCGCCCTTGAGCTTGCGCCCGTCGAGCACGACCTTGCGCGGCTTGCCCTTGTTGCCGACGATCTTCAGTCCGTCGTAGCGCGGGCCGGTGATGTTGACGCTCTCGCGGTAGACGCCGTTGGCGACCTTGATCGTGTCGCCCCCGCGCGCCTTGCGCACCGCGGCCCCGATCGTGCGGTGCTTGCAGCGCTTGGCCTTGCAGACCTTCAACGTCTTCGGCTTGCCCTTGCGGACCTGCTTGTCGCCCTTGCCGGGGTTGCCGGCCGGCGGGTAGTCGACCGCGGCGGCGGTCGCGGGCAGCGTCAGCGCCAGCGCCGCGACCGCCAGCGCCGGCAACGTCAGTGAACGGGGTGCGCGCATCGGTCCCTCTCCTCGTCTCATGGGTCCACCAGGTACCAGCCGGCCATCCCCATGTCCTGGTGGGTGAACACGTGGCAGTGGTAGAGCCAGCGGCCGGGGTTGTCCTCTACGAATGCGGCGGTGACGACCTCGTTGGGGCCGAAGCCCGGGTTGTCGACCCAGGCTCCGGAGGCGTCGCGCCAACGGTGGCCGTGGATGTGGAAGGTGTGCCAGGAGCTGTCGCCGCCGATCGCGTGCAGCGCGACCGACTGGCCGACCTTCGCCCTGATCGTCGGCGTGTTGCCGGCGTAGGTGCGGCCGTTGATGCAGTGGATCAGCCGCGGGATGCCGGTCACCTGCGGCGAGAAGCTGTGCATCCAGAGCGTCCGCTCGACGTCGGGGATCGGCTCGCCGCGCTCCTTGACGATGATCGTCCCGAACAGGCCGCGGAAGGTGTTGAGCGTGTGGTTGGGGCCGTGGTCGTGGTAGGGCCAGACGCCGACCGAGTCGGGCGTGGCCTCCCAGAAGTAGGTGAACTCCTCGCCCGGCTCGACGAAGCCGCCGACGCGCGTGAAGTCGCCGAGGTAGGCGCCGTCGTAGTCGGGGGTGTAGCGGACGCCGTGGGGGTGGACGGTCAGCGGTTGGGCGTAGCGGCCCGTGCCCATGTTGCGGAAGTGCACGGCGATCACGTCGCCGACCTCGGCGCGCAGCGTCGGGCCGGGCATCCGCGGCGCCGAGAGCGGCGCGGCGAAGCCGGCGCTGTAGCGCTGGTAGACCAGGGCGGTGAAGCGGCTCGGCCGCGGGGCGCTGCGGCCCATCCACTGGTCGTCGCCGTTGGGGGCGACGTTCCAGCGCACCGGGCGCGCGGCGATCCAGTACTCGCGCAGTTGGCCGCCGGGCTGGGGCTCGGGCCGCGGGAAGCTCGCCGAGTCGAGCGGGTCGCGCGCCGGGCGGCGGCGCGGCCGCTGGGATGTCTTGGGCCGGCGCAGCGAGGCCATCGCGGCGTCGACGCGCTCGACGTCCTCGGGCGTGCGGACCGCGACCTGCTTGCCGTCGATCGTGCAGAGCAGCAGCGCCCCGCCGGCGACGCTCAGGAAGCCGCGCCGGTCGACCCCGCCGGCCGCGGCCAGCGGGTCGCCGCCCGGCACCTCGGGCGGCTGGCGCCCTCGCTCTCCTCCGCCCATGTACGCCATGGATATTGGCCGACCGGCCAAGCGTCAATGGAGTACCCGCGAACCTTGGCCGCTTGGGTGTTTGGGTACGGCCGTGTTTGGCCTCAGGCGTTGGCGCGGCGGACGAGCTCGCGCGAGATGGCCTCGCGGCTGGGCTCGACGTCGAGGGTGCGCGCGAGCCGGACGTAGAGGGTCGGACCGGGTCGGTAGCGGCGCCCACGGGTTTTCCCCTCCGCCACTGCCAGCTCCGCCGCGGCAAGGAGCGCGAGGTCGTTGCGGGCCGTGGCCGGACTCGTGTCGATCAGCGCCCGGTAGTAGGTCGCGGAGACGTCTCGGCCGTAGAAGAGGTCATAGAGGGCGTTGGCCAGCCGGGTCGGCAGGTCGAGGTCGTCGAGCAGATTCTCCAGGGCGGTCCAGAGCAGGCCGTCGGCCGCCTGCCGCTGCGCCAGCGCGCGCACCTGCTCGACCTGGGCGCGGACGTGGGTCGAGATGAAGTGGGTGACGTCGGTGGCCGGGGCAAAGCGCGATCCGAGGCAGTCGAACGCGCGGTAGTAGATCTCGGGGTTGCGCCCCCACCACTCCTCGAGGCTGGTGAATGCCGGATGGCGGAATCCGCCGCGATACATCGCCAGCGACGCCAGCACGCGCGCGGTGCGTCCGTTGCCGTCCTGGAACGGGTGGACCGCCGCGACGGCGACGTGGACCCAGGCCGCAGCCGTGGCCGGGTGCCAGTCGGAGGTCTCCAGCGTCGCCCCGATGCGGTCGACCAGATCGGGCACGCCAGCGGCCGCGGGCGGCTCGAAGACGACGTCGCTGGTGTCGATGCGCGTGACCCAGGCGGCGCGGGTCCGCAGTCGGCCTGCGCCCATTCGCCGGTCGCCGGCGGCGACGCGGTCCTGGACCCCGACCAGCAGCTCGCGGTTCCATGCCAGTGCGCCGTCGTCGGCGCGGCGCTGGACGAACGTCATCGCGTCGCGGTAGCCGCGCACCAGGGCCTGGTCGACTGCGGACACGGTGTCGGGCGGGTCGCCGGCGAGGATCTTCAGGGTGTCGTCGACGGTGACCGCGACCCCCTCCAACCGGGTCGAGGCCGCCACCGCCTCGGCCTCGAGCGACCGCCGGAGGCGACCTTCCCAGCGGTGGGGGACGATCCGCTCGTCGAGGCTTCTCGCCCAGCGGTCGAGTTCCGCGACTAGGGGGCCGAGCGGGCCGGTGTCGAACGGCAGAAGCATTCGCTAATAGATTAGCGAATTTTTCCCCGGCACCGTCGCATCCGTGCCCCGGCGTAGCCTCTGGCCGCGATGCGCCTGCTCGTCGCCCGCTGCGAGGTCCGCTACACCGGCCGGTTGACCGCCGTGCTGCCGGAGGCCCTGCGGCTGGTGATGATCAAGTCGGACGGGTCGGTGATGGTCCATGCCGACACCGGCGGGTACAAGCCGCAGAACTGGATGACGCCACCGACGGCGATCGAGGAGTCCGGCGAGCTGATCGTGGTGCGCAAGCACGCCGGCTCGACCGAGGACCGCCTCGACATCCGGATCGCCGAGGTGGTCTCCGACGTCACCCACGACATGGGCGAGGCGGCGGCGCTGGAGAAGGAGGGGATGGAGCGCGAGCTGCAGGAGCTGCTCGCCGACGCGCCGCACTGGTGCGGCGAGGGGTTCCGCCTGGTCAAGCGCGAGTGGGCGACCGACATCGGGCCGGTCGACCTGATGTGCCGCGACGGGGACGACGGCTGGATCGCGGTCGAGATCAAGCGGGTGGCGACGATCGACGCCGTCGAGCAGCTCACCCGCTACCTGGCGCGGATCGAGGCCGATCCGTCGTTCACGGCCCCCTGCCGCGGCGTGCTCGCGGCCCAGCAGATCAAGCCGCAGGCACGCGTCCTGGCCGAGTCGCGCGGGATCGCCTGCGTCGAGGTCGACATCGCCGTGCTGCGCGGCGAGCGCGAGCCCGACCTGACCCTCTTCGCCTGAGCGCGGCGGCCCGGCGACGCCAAGGCGGGATGCCGGCTCAGTAGAGCTTGGTCAGCGCGATGACGATCGAGGCGATGACGCAGATGACGATCACGACCTGCATCCAGATCCAGAAGGGCGGCATGGTCGGCCGATCCTAGTGACGCGAGGTTCACGCGGCGGCGTGCCCGGCGCCTATCATCGACCGGGTGATCGGCACGATCCTCGTTGGCACCGACGGCTCCGACACCGCGACCGAGGCGGTCCGCCAGGCTGGCGAGCTGGCCGGCCAGGTCGGCGCCCGGCTGATCCTCGTCAGCGCCTATGAGCCGGTGCCGGCGGCGCGGCTGGGGGCCGAGCGCCTCGAGGCCCCGCGTGACCTGCAGTGGACGATCAATCCGCGCGAGGACGTCGCGGCGCTGCTCGAAGCCGGCGCGGCGCCGCTGCGCGAGGCCGGCGTCGAGGTCGAGGCGCTCGCCCGCGAGGGCGACCCCGCCGACGCGATCCTCGACGTCGCCGAGCAGCGCGGCTGCGACCTGATCGTCGTCGGCAACAAGGGGATGACCGGCGCCAAGCGGTTCCTGCTCGGCTCGGTGCCGAACAAGATCTCCCACCACGCCCCCTGCTCGGTGCTGATCATCCGCACCAGCTGACGCGCCGTCAGCGCAGCGCGGCCGCCGCGTCGAGCAGGCCCCAGCCGTAGCGGGTGTCGTAGCCGGGGAGGCCGATGTCGCGGGCGGTGCGAATCAGCTGGCGCTCGACCACCCACGGCTTCGGCGAGGCGCCGAGCTTGCCGCTGCCGATCAGCAGCGCCGCGACGCCCGAGACGTGCGGCGCGGCCATCGAGGTGCCCTCGTAGCCGGGTGGGGTGCCGAACCGCGCGACGCTGCCGACGAAGGTCTGCTGGAAGATGAACTGACCGACCTGGCCGGGCCGGCAGACCGCGACGTCGTAGGGGGTGTCGGTGTTCGCCGCGTCGGCGCCGCCGCCGGGCGCGGATATGTCGACGTGCGGGCCGCTGTTGGAGTACTCGGCCTGGCAGCCGGTCGCGGTGGTCGCGGCGACGGCGATCACGCCGCGGGCGCGGGCCGGATAGGCGACCTGGGGGCTGCCCTGGTTGCCGGCCGCGGCGATCACCAGCGCGCCGCGCCGCCGCGCGAAGCGCAACGCCGAGACGATGTCGGGGATCTGCGAGGCGCGCACCGCCGAGTCGAACTCGAGGCTGAGGTTGATCACATCGGCGCCGTTGCGGGCGGCGAAGCGGATGCCCTTCGCGATCGCGAGCGTGTCGCCGGCGCCAGAGGCGTCGAGCACCCGGATCGGCATGATCCGCGCCCGGTAGGCGATGCCGGCGGTGCCGATCCCGTTGCCGGTGGACTGGGCAATCGTCCCGGCGACGTGTGTGCCGTGGCCGTTCTGATCGTTGGGGTGGCGGTCGCGCGAGACGAAGTCGTAGCCGCGGGTGAAGCGGTTGAGGTCGGGCGCGCGGCGGAAGCGGCGAAAGCGCTGGTAGGCGACGCCGGTGTCGAGCACCGCGATCGTCGCGCCGCGGCCGCCGGCCCGGCCGAGCTGGCGGGCGGTCTCCCACGCCTCGGGCATGTTGATGCCGGCCGGCGTCGCCGCGAGGTTCCACTGGGCCGGGAAGCCGGGATCGTTGGGCACGTACTGGGGCGCCTGGGAGACGCGCGCGATGTAGTTCGGTCGCGCGTAGGAGATCCCGGTACGGTCGCTGAGGCGCTTGGCCGCGTCGCGCACCGACGTGCCGCGCTGGAGCTTGACCGTCGTAGCCGCCGGCGCCCCCGCCCGCTTGACGATCACCTCGCCGGGCACGTAGGCCGGCGCGGCGGCCGCCGGCGACGCGAAGAGCACGGCGGCCAGGACGGCGACCGTCGTAAGTAGGAGAGTGCGGGGCATTGGGTTACCGTCCAAGTTCCAGTGTATGCAGGGGACAACACGGCCCGCGCGGGCAAGTTGCCGTACAGGGCCAATCGGTATTCGGGAGCTCGCCCTTGAGAACCTGCGTGACGGGGGCGACGGGCTTCGTGGGCGGGCACGTCGCCCGCGCGGCGGTCGAGGCGGGGCACGCGGTCCGGGTCACCCACCGCGATCCGGCCCGGCTGACCCGGCTGGGCGGGCTCGACGTGGAGCCCGTCGCCGCCGACGTCCTCGATCGTCGGGCGATGCGCCGCGCGCTGCGTGGCTGCGACCTGCTGCTGCACACCGCGGGACTGGTCGCCTCGCGGCCGGTCGGGCGGGTCCGTGAGGTCAACGCGTCGGCGCCGCGGATCGCCGTCGAGGCCGCGGCCGCGGAGGGCGTCGGGCGGGTCGTGGTGACCTCGAGCGTCGCGGGGATCGGTCCGGTGCCGCCTGGCGAGATCGGCGCCGAGGACGACCTCTACCGCGGCGGCGGACTCGGCCTCGCCTACCCGGACGCCAAGCACGAGGGCGAGCTGGAGGCGCTCTGCGCGGGGGCCCGGCTCGGGGTCGAGGTGGTGGTCGTCAACCCGTCCTATGTGCTCGGCGTGCCGCTGGACCGCGGCCAGCCGGGCGAGACCTCGACGCGGATCGTCGGCAACTACCTGCGCGGACGGCTGCCGGCCGTCGTCGACGGCGGCTCGACGTTCGCCGACGTCGGCGACGTGGCGAACGGGCACCTGCTCGCCGCCGCGCGCGGCCGTCCCGGTGAGCGCTACGTCCTCGGCGGCCACAGCACCAGCTGGCCCGAGCTGATGCGGACGGTCGCCCGCGTCTCGGGCGTCCACCATCCGCTGGTGGTGATCCCGCGCGGCGTCGGCGCTCTCGCCCGCCGCGCCGAGGAGCTGCGGCTGCCGCTGGCGATCTCGGCCGAGGCGATGGTCCTGATGGAGCAGAACTGGTGCTACTCCTCGGCGAAGGCCAAGCGCGAGCTGGGCTACCGGACGCGCTCGCTGACCGCCACGGTCCGCGACACCACCGACTGGTACCTGGAGCTGATCGAGGCGGGCGTGCTCGGCCGCGGCGGGCCGTCGCCGCTGTCGCTCGGCGCGGCCGCGCTGCGCCTCGCCGACCGCCTCGGGGCACTCGGCCTCGCCGACCTCGTCGGCCGCCGGGCCGGCCTTCCGGTGGTGCTGCGGTGAGTGAGCCGGTCGCGCCGGTGCTCACGCGCCACTTCCCGCGCGACGAGTACTTCATGCGCCTGGCGCTGCGCGAGGCTGAACGTGCGCTCGATCACGACGACGTGCCCGTCGGCTGCGTGGTGGTCCGCGACGGCGAGGTGATCGCCGCCGCGCGCAACGAGCGCGAGCTGCGCGGCGACCCGACCGCCCACGCCGAGGTGCTGGCGCTGCAGGAGGCTTCGCGACGGGTGGGCAGCTGGCGGCTGGAGGGCTGCGGGCTGTACGTGACGCTCGAGCCGTGTGCGATGTGCGCCGGGGCGATCGTCCTCGCGCGCGTCCCGCGAGTGGTCTTCGCCGCCACCGACCCGAAGACCGGCGCCGCCGGCTCGGTCTTCGACATCCTGGCCGAGCCGCGGCTCAACCACCGCCCGGAGGTCGCCGGCGGCCTGCTGGCGGTGGAGTCGGCGGCTCTGCTGCGCGCCTTCTTCGCCGCGCGGCGCTGACTACGCCGCCGGGCGAGGTGAGAGTTGCGGCCGCGCGAGGTGAGAGTTGCGGCCACCCCGAGGATCGGGTGAGAGTTGCGGCCAAACTTTGGCCGCAACTCTGGCGGCGTGGGCGCGGGCGGGCTCGGGCGTGGCCGCGGGGCGCGGTCAGGCCGACGGCTCGGCGGCGAGGCGGGGGCGGACCTCGGCGTCGAGCAGGCCCTGGCAGGCGCGGGTGACGAGGTCGAGGACGTCCTCGAAGCCGTCGGGGCCGCCGTAATAGGGGTCGGGCACGTCGAGGTCGCCGCCGCCGGCGCCGGCCTCGGGATCGAACTCGCGCAGCAGGCGCACCCGCGCGCGGGTGTCGTCGGGCGCGAGCTGGCACAGCGCGGCGTGGTTGGACCCGTCCATGGCGACGATCAGGTCGAACCGCTCGAAGTCGTCGCGGGTGACCTGGCGCGCGGCGCCCGTCAGCTCGATCCCACGCCCGAGCGCGGTGGCGGCCGAGCGCTCGTCGGGAGGATGGCCGACGTGCCAGTCGCCGGTGCCGGCGCTGTCGACCTCGACCGCCTCGGCGAGTCCCTCCGCGGCGAGCAGCTGGCGCATCGCGGCCTCCGCGGTCGGTGAGCGGCAGATGTTGCCGAGGCAGACGAACAGCAGGCGCATCAGACGGCGGCGCGCTCCCCGACGGCGTCGAGCACTCCGAGCAGCTCGCCGACGCGGCAGACCAGCAGCCGCTCCTCCTCGACCTCGACCCAGACGCCCGCCGAGGCCGGGAAGACGACGTGGTCGCCCGGCTTGACCGGCATCTTCACGCCGACCGACTCCCACCAGTCGAGGCCCTGGCCGACCGCCAGCACGATGCCGTGCTGGGGCGGCGGCTCGTTGGTGCCCGGGGGCACGACAAGGCCCGAACGGCGGATCCGGTCGGGATCGAGCTCCTTGATCACGACGCGGTCGAATAGGGGTCGCAGCTCTTGGCGCATCGCCGCTCAGGATACGGACCGTGGCCGCCCTGGCTCGCAAGGGGCGGTCGGCGGACCCGTCGGCGACCCTGTACCCACACCGATAGTCGGAAGACCTCGTATTCTCCCGCCCATGACCACGACCAGCTCCGACGCCTACACGATCCCCGAGGAGTTCCTCGATTTCCGGGCGACGATCCGCGACCTCGTGCAGGGGGTCGTCGCGCCGCGGGCGGCGGAGATCGACGCCAAGGCCGAGTACCCGTGGGACGTGCGCAGGGCCTTCGCCGAGCACGACCTGCTCGGCCTGCCGTTCCCCGAGGAGCTGGGCGGCACCGGCACCGGGACGCTGATGCTCAACATCGCGATCGAGGAGGTCGCCAAGGTCTGCGCCTCCTCGGCGCTGATCCTGATGATCCAGGAGCTCGGCACGCTGCCGATCCAACTGCACGGCACCGCCGAGCAGAAGCAGCACTGGCTGCCGAAGTGCGCCGCCGGCGAGTGGACGCCCGCCTTCTGCCTGTCCGAGCCCGAGGCCGGCTCCGACCCCGGCGCGATGCGCACGACCGCGGTCCGCGACGGCGACGAGTGGGTGATCAACGGCACCAAGAACTGGATCACCAACGCAACGATCGCCGACTTCTACGTGGTCTTCGCGGTCACCGACCGCGAGCAGGGCCGGATCTCGGCCTTCGTCGTCGAGGCCGACCGCGAGGGCTTCTCGGTGCCCAAGCTCGAGCACAAGCTCGGCATCAAGGGCTCGCCGACCGGAACCCCGGTGCTCGAGAACGTGCGCGTGCCGGCCGACCACCTGATCGGCGCGGAGGGTCGCGGGATGGCGGTTGCGCTCTCGACCCTCGAGCGGACGCGGCTCGGCGCCGGCGCGCAGGCGGTCGGCATCGCCCAGGGCGCGATCGACTACGCGACCGCCTACGCCAAGGAGCGCGTGTCGTTTCGCAAGCCGATCATCGACCACCAGGCGATCGCCTTCAAGCTCGCCGACATGGAGACCCGCACCGCCGCCGCGCGCGAGCTGCTCTACAAGGCCTGCGCGATGGCCGACCGCGACGAGCCCGGCCTGGGCAAGTACTCCTCGATGGCGAAGCTGTTCGCCTCCGACACCGCGATGGACGTCACCGTCGAGGCGATCCAGGTGCTCGGCGGCTACGGCTATGTGACCGAGTACCCGGTCGAGCGGATGATGCGCGACGCCAAGATCACCCAGATCTACGAGGGCACCAACGAGATCCAGCGGATGGTCGTCTCGCGCGCGATGCGCTGAGTCCGACCGCGGCGCGCGGCTACAGTCTCGGCATGGCCGCCTCCGGCGAAGCCGACCCGCCCGCCCACCGGCTCTCCTCGGAGGAGTTCCGCAACGTGATGGGCCACTTCGCCAGCGGGGTGACGATCGTCACCACCGAGAGCGAGGGCGTCGCGCGCGGCACCACCGCCAGCGCGGTCGCGTCGCTGTCGCTGGAGCCGCCGATGGTGCTGGTCTGCATGAACGAGTCCTCGAGCACCGGCCAGGCGATCGCCCGCTCGCGGGCGTTTGCGATCAACATCCTCCACGTCGACCAGCTCGTGCTGGCGCGCCGCTTCGCGACCAAGGCGCCCGACAAGTTCGACGGCGTCGAGCTCGCTCCCGGGCCGTTCGGCCAGCCGCTGCTCACCGACGCGCTGGCGACGATGGAGTGCTCGGTGGCCGAGACGATGACCGGCGGCACCCACACCGTCTACATCGGCGAGGTCCGCAGCGCCACCTCCTACGAGGGCGCCCCGCTCGCCTACTTCCGCGGCGAGTTCGGTCGCCTCGAGCCGTTCGGCGCCGACGCGCGCTGACGGCCGGAGTCAGCCGCCCACGTACTCGGCCAGGTGCTCGCCGGTCACCGTCGAGCGGGCGGCGACCAGGTCGGCCGGCGTGCCCTCGAAGACCACCCGTCCGCCGTCGTGGCCGGCGCCGGGACCGAGGTCGACGATCCAGTCGGCGTGGGCCATCACCGCCTGGTGGTGCTCGATGACGATCACCGACTTGCCCGCGTCGACGAGCCCGTCGAGCAGGCCGAGCAGGCCCTCGACGTCGGCGAGGTGGAGGCCGGTGGTCGGCTCGTCGAGCACGTATATCCCGCCGCTCTCGCCCATGTGGGTCGCCAGCTTCAGCCGCTGGCGCTCGCCGCCGGAGAGGGTGGTCAGCGGCTGGCCGATCGTCAGGTAGCCGAGGCCGACGTCGGCGAGTCGGTCGAGGATCTTGCTCGCCGCCGGGATCTTCGCCTCGCCGTCGGCGAAGAAGTCGCGCGCCTCGGCGACCGGCAGCGCGAGCACCTCGGCGATGTCGCGTCCGCCGAAGCGGTACTCGAGCACCGACGGCTGGAACCGCTTGCCCTCGCACTCCTCGCACGGGGTCGCGACGCCGGCCATCATCGCCAGGTCGGTGTAGATCACGCCGGCGCCCTTGCAGTTCGGGCAGGCCCCGTCGGAGTTGGCGCTGAAGAGGCCGGGCTTGACGCCGTTGGCCTTGGCGAACGCCTTGCGGATCGGGTCGAGCAGTTTGGTGTAGGTGGCCGGGTTGCTGCGCCGCGAGCCCTTGATCGCGCCCTGGTCGATCGCGACCACGCCGGACTCGGCGCCGACCGTGCCCTCGACGAGCGAGCCGTGGATCAACGAGCTCTTGCCCGAGCCGGCGACACCGGTCACCACGACCAGCACGCCGAGCGGGATGTCGACGTCGACGTCCTGGAGGTTGTTGGCGTCGGCGCCGCGGATCTCCAGCGCCCCCGACGGCTCGCGTACCGTCTCCTTCAACGTCGCCCGGTCGTCGAGGTGGCGGCCGGTGACGGTGTCGCTGGCGCGCAGCTCGGCGAGCGGACCCTCGAAGCAGATCGTGCCGCCGCCGGCGCCCGCCCCCGGACCGAGGTCGACGACGTGGTCGGCGATCGCGATCGTCTCCGGCTTGTGCTCGACCACCAGCACCGTGTTGCCCTTGTCGCGCAGCGCCAGCAGCAGCTCGTTCATCCGCTCGATGTCGTGCGGGTGCAGCCCGACGGTCGGCTCGTCGAAGACGTAGGTGACGTCGGTCAGCGACGAGCCGAGGTGGCCGACCATCTTCGTCCGCTGCGCCTCGCCGCCCGACAGCGTGCCGGCTGCGCGGTCGAGCGAGAGGTAGCCAAGGCCGATCGCCGCGAAGGAGTCGAGCGTCTCCCGCAAGGTCGCCAGCAGCGGCGCGACCTCCGGCCGGTCGAGCTCATGGACCCACTCGGCGAGGTCCGAGATCTGCATCGCGCAGAGATCGGCGATGCTGACGCCGTCGATCTTCGACGAGCGCGCCGCCTCGCTCAGGCGGGTCCCGTCGCACTCCGGGCAGACCGCGAAGGCGATCGCGCGGTCGACGAAGGCGCGGATGTGCGGCTGCATCGCCTCGGGATCCTTCGACAGGAACGACTTCTGGATCTGGGGGATCAGTCCGGCGTAGGTGAGGTTGATCCCCTCGACCTTGATCTTGGTCGGCTCCTTGTGGAGCAGGTCGGCCAGCTCGCGCTTGTTGAACTTCTTGATCGGCTTGTCGGGGTCGAAGTAGCCGCAGCCGCGGTAGATCCGCCCGTACCAGCCGTCCATGCTGTAGCCGGGAACGGTGATCGCGCCCTCGTTGAGCGACTTCTCGTCGTCGTAGAGCGCGGTGAGGTCGAAGTCGCTGACGCGGCCCATTCCCTCGCAGCGCGGGCACATGCCGCCGGTGCGGGTGTAGGTGGCGGTCTCGGTCTTGGTCTTGGAGCCGCGCTCGACGGTGATTGCGCCCTTCGCGCTCACCGACGCGACGTTGAACGCGAACGCGCTCGGCGGCCCGACGTGCGGCTCGCCGAGGCGGCTGAAGAGGATCCGCAGCAGCGCGTTGGCGTCGGTCGCGGTGCCGACGGTCGAGCGGGCGTTGGCGCCCATCCGCTCCTGGTCGACGAGGATCGCGGTGGTCAGGCCCTCGAGGACGTCGACGTCGGGACGCGCCAGCGCCGGCATGAAGCCCTGGACGAAGGCGCTGTAGGTCTCGTTGATCAGCCGCTGCGACTCGGCGGCGATCGTGCCGAACACCAGCGAGCTCTTGCCCGACCCCGACACCCCGGTGAAGACCGTCAGCCGCCGCTTCGGGATCGCGACGCTGACGTCGCGGAGGTTGTTGACCCGCGCCCCGTGGACGCGGATCAGGTCGTGGCTGTCGGCCGCGTGGCTCGCGGCCGGGTCGGTCTCCGTCGTCGTGGCCATCGGTCAGTTCAGCTGCTGGATGCGGATCATGTTGCCGGCGGGGTCGCGGACCGCGCAGTCGCGCACGCCCCAGTCCTGGTCGGTCGGCTCCTGGACGATGTCGGCGTCGCCGGCCTGGAGCTTGGCGAAGGCGGCGTCGAGATCGTCGGTGGCGAGGTTGATGGCGGCGTAGGTGCCCTTCGCCATCATCGCGGCGATCGTCTGGCGCTCGTCGTCGGTGATGCCCGGGTCGGCGGCGGGCGGGTGCAGGACGATCGAGGGGCCCTCGCCGCCGGCGGGCCCGACGGTGACCCAGCGCATCCCCTCGTAGCCGACGTCGTTGCGGACCTCGAAGCCCAGCACGTCGCGGTAGAAGGCCAGCGACGCGTCCGGGTCGGTCTGGGGCAGGTAGGCGGTGTGGATGACGATTCCCATGACGGTCACGCTAGCCCCGGGCAGCGGCCCGCGCTTCTCGATTCCTGATCGGTCGCGTCACCTGCTTGGACAGGCACGGCGCGACGCCCGGCAGCGCGCGGGTCGGATCGCGCCGGTAGACGCTCGGCGGTACGCCGACCAGCTCGGCGAAGCGGGTGCTGAAGGTGCCCAGCGACGAGCAGCCGACCTCGAAGCAGACCTCGGTGACCGACAGGTCGCCGCGGCGCAGCAGCGTCATCGCCCGCTCGATGCGGCGGGTCATCAGATACGAGTAGGGCGACTCGCCGTAGGCGGCGCGGAAGGCGCGGCTGAAGTGGCCGGCCGACATGTGGGCTCCGCGCGCGAGCGCCTCGACGTCGAGCGGGCGGGCGTACTCGCGGTCCATCCGGTCGCGGGCGCGCCGCAGCCGCGCGAGGTCGTGCAGGCGCTGCGCCGAGGCCCGTTCGCCGTTCACCGGCCGGATGGTGCCAGGTCGGTGAGCTGCTGGCCAGACAGGGGACGGCCGTCCCCTCCGTCCGCGGCCCACTAGTCTCTGGACGCTTCGCCGAGGAGACAGGGGCCCGCGGCGGATGCCGCCCCCTTTCGACTGACCCGGAGGTCCCCCCTTGCCTGAAGCACTGATCGCGGCCACCGCGCGGACCCCGATCGGTCGCGCGCAGAAGGGCTCGCTGGCCGCCGAGCGGCCCGACGACTTGCTCGCCCATGCGCTCGCCGAGACGCTCGCGCGGGTGCCGCAGCTCGACCCCGCCCGGATCGAGGACGTGATCGTCGGCTGCGGCTATCCCGAGCAGCAGCAGGGCCGCAACGTCGCCCGTCGCGCCGCGCTGCTCGCCGGGGTGCCGGTGTCGGTGCCGGGCGTGACCGTCTCGCGCTTCTGCGCCTCGAGCCTGCAGGCCGTCCGGCTCGCCTTCCACGCGATCGCCGCGGGGGAGGGCGACGCGTTCCTGGTCGGCGGCGTCGAGTCGGTCTCCTCGCTCGACCTCTCGCCCCGCTCCGAGGACGAGCCGCACCCCCGACTGAGCGGCGGCGACGGCGCGATCTGCGACGTCTACATCCCGATGGGCATGACCGCCGAGAACGTCGCCGAGCGCTACGACGTCGCCCGCGCCGACATGGACCGCTTCGCCCAGCGGTCCCAGGAGCTGGCGGTCGCCGCGGTCGAGGCCGGCCATTTCGCCGGCGAGATCGCCCCATACCGGACCGCGGCCGGCGACACGGTCGACGCCGACGACGGTCCGCGCCCCAGTTCCACCTACGAGAAGCTCGCCGCGCTCGATCCCGTCTTCAAGGAGGGCGGCCGGGTGACCGCCGGCAACGCCTGCCCGCTCAACGACGGCGCCGCGGCGGCGGTCGTCGTCAGCGACCGGCTCGCCGCCGAGCTGGGCCTGAGCACCCGCGCGCGCGTGGTGGCGACCGCCGCCGCCGCGCTCGAGCCCGAGTACATGGGCGTCGGCCCGATCGAGGCCGTCCGCACGGTGTTGGGCCGCGCCGAGCTGACGATCGACGACATCGACGTCTTCGAGCTCAACGAGGCGTTCGCCGCCCAGGTGCTGCCGGTCTGCGAGGCCGTCGGGATCGACCCCTTCGGCGACCGCTTCAACCCGCTCGGCGGCGCGATCGCGCTCGGCCACCCGTTCGGCATGACCGGCGTGCGGATCCTCGGCACGCTGCTCACCGCGCTCGAGCAGCGCGACGGCCGCTACGGGCTCGAGACGATGTGCGTCGCCGGCGGCCAGGGGATGGCGATGATCGTCGAGCGGACTCCCTGAGGTCCGCGGCCGTCAGCCGCCGGCCAGCTCGCCCGCGGCGGCCCGCGCGCCCGCCCGGGTCCGGGTACCCTTCACCGTCCCCGTCGCGCAGTCCGCGACAAACCCATGGAGAGGTGCCGGAGTGGTTGAACGGGGCGGTCTCGAAAACCGTTGGTCGCGCAAGCGGCTCGTGGGTTCGAATCCCACCCTCTCCGCTCGCGAGCGTGTGGACATCCCTGGCGGTGTCATCGGGAGCCTTACGGGCTGGTGCCCGCGGCGGCTCCCTCTTCCTTGCCAGGAACGCCCACACGCTCGCGAGGTCGCGGCCGCTGGACCACGGCCCCCTGCTTCCTTGCCAGCCACGCCCAGCGGCTCGCGAGCTGGCCGCGCAGGATGAGTGGCGCGTGCGGCGAATTGGCGGGGGCCGGCACTAGGAGTAGTGTCGGATCTGACGCGATCCCGCGTCTTCAGCGCATCCCTTAGAAAGGCTCGCACCGTGCCCATCGCAGAGTTCACCCTGGGACACGCACTGCTCACAGTGCTGTCCATCTTCTTCTTCGTCATCTGGATCTGGATCCTGATCGTGATCCTCAGCGACCTGTTCCGGGACAAGGATCTGTCCGGGTGGTGGAAGGCCGTCTGGGTGCTCTTCCTCGTCTTCATCCCGTTCCTGACAGCGCTCGTCTACCTGATCGCGCGCGGCAACGGCATGCGCGAGCGGACGATCCAGGCGCAGGCCGACGCCAAGAAGGAGTTCGACCAGTACGTCCGCTCCACCGCCGGCGGCGCCTCGACCGCCGACGAGCTCGGCAAGCTCGCCGACCTCAAGGCCAAGGGTGTCCTCAGCGAGGAGGAGTACCAGGCCCAGAAGTCCAAGCTGCTCGGCTGAGCCGCTACCTCGCCGCGGTGGGGGCGCTGGCCCGCTCCCACTCGCGGTAGGCGTCCTCGACCGCCCGCTTCGCCTCGGCGTGGCGGGCGGTCGCGTCCGCCGACCGCTCGGGCGTCGACCAGGCCGCCGGCTCGGCCAGCTCGTCCTCTAGCACGGCGAGCGCCGCCTCCGCCCTCTCGACCGCGCGCTCGAGCGTCGCCAGCCGCTTACGGGCGTTCTTGGAGAGCGGCGTCCCGCTCGCGCCGCCGCCGGCCGACGGCTTCGCACGCGGCGCTGCCTTGGCCTCCTCCGCCTCCGCCTCCGCCTTGCCGCTCGCCGCCTCCCGACGGTCCGCCGCCTTGCCGGCCGCCTTCGTCGCCGCCTCCGCCTCGCGCCGCTGCGCGCGCACGCGCGCGTAGTCGGCCCAGCCGCCCTCGTAGCTGCGCAGCTCGCCCTCCTCGATCGCCACCGTCCGCGTCCCGACGGCGTCGAGCAGCGCCCGGTCGTGGGAGACCAGCAGCAGCGACCCGCCGAACCCCGCCAGCGCGTCCTCGAGCGCCTCGCGGCTCTCGATGTCGAGGTGGTTGGTCGGCTCGTCGAGGATCAGCACGTTCGCGCCCGAGTTCACGAGGATCGCCAGCGACAGCCGCTGACGCTCGCCGCCCGACAGTCCCGCGAGCGGCTTCTCTGCGTCGTCGCCGGAGAAGAGGAACCGTCCGAGCAGCGCGCGCGCCTTGTTCGGGGAGAGCTTGGTCTCCCGCTGGGCGGCGTCGAGCACGGTGCCGCGGTCGCCGAGCCGCTCGGCGTGCTGGGAGAGGTAGCCCAGCTCGACGTTGTGGCCGGTGCGCAGCTTGCCCGCGGCGAGCGGCCGGTGCCCGGCGAGCGTCTCGATCAGCGTCGTCTTGCCGGTCCCGTTCGCGCCGACGAGCGCGACGTGCTCGCCGCGCTCCAGCCACAGCTCGGCGCCGTCGACGAGCACCCGCTCGCCACCCGGCGTCTCGACCCGGCCTCCCTCCAGCTCGAAGACGACCCGGCCCGACCGCTCCGCCTTGGAGAACTGGAACGACAGCCCTGCCGTCTCGCCCGGGTCGCGCTCGATCCGCTCCATCTTCTCCAGCCGCTTGACCCTCGACTGGGCCTGGCGCGCCTTGGTGGCCTTCGCGCGGAACCGCTCGACGAACCGCTCCATCCGTGCGATCTCGGCCTCCTGCTTGTCGATCGCGCGGCCGAGCGCCAGCTCGCGTGCGGCCTTCTCGGTCCGCCAGGCGTGCCACGGCCCCTTGAAGAAGCGGCTCTTGCCGGCCTCCAGCTCGAGCACCGAGGTGCCCACCGCCTCGAGGAACCAGCGGTCGTGGGCCACCAGGACGATCGCCGCGTCGAGATCGACCAGATAGCCCTCCAGCCACTCGAGCGAGTCGATGTCGAGGTGGTTGGTCGGCTCGTCGAGCAGCAGCAGGTCGGGGGTGCCGGCGAGCGCGCGGGCCAGTGAGGCGCGCGTCAGCTCGCCGCCGGAGAAGGTGTCGAGGCGGCGGTCGAGCTGCTCCTCGACGAACCCCAGGCCATTCAGCGGCTCCAGCGCGCGCCGGCGCCAGTCCCAGCCGCCGGCGTGCTCGAAGCGGTCCTGTACCCGCGCGTAGCGGTCGAGCAGGCTGGCGTCGTCGGGCCGCTCGGCCATCTCGCCGCCGAGCCGCGTCAGCTGCTCCTCGAGCGCCGCGACCTCGCCACAGCCTGCGACCACGTAGTCGCGCAGGCTGATGTCGCGCTCGCGCGGCGGGCGCTGGTCGTGCAGGGTGACCCGCGCGCCCTTCTCGATCGCCAGGTCGCCGCCGTCGATCGAGGCCTGCGCGGCGAGCATCCGCAGCAAGGTCGTCTTGCCGCTGCCGTTGCGCCCGGCCAGCGTCATCCGGTCGCGCCGCTCGAGCTTGAACGACACGCCCCGCAGCAGGGGCGCGCCGGCCATGTCCTTGTCCAGCACGGATGCGATCGCAACAGCCATTGCAGCCCGCGATGGTAGGCGACCACGGCCGGTGGACCCGCTCACCGCCTGAAGCCGTTCGGCCTAGTGGCAGAAATACCTGGACATCCTGGCAAAAGTGGTCAAGTTGGCAGGGGCTTGTGTCGATCCCCACAGCGTGACCTACCAGCTGATTCCCGGGACGCGGATGCCGGGCCCGGACACCGAGGAGCGCGCTCGCCGCGCAGACGCCGTCGCCCGCCAGCGGTCGAGTCCGCGGGCCCGGACGATGGCGACGTCGAACCGGCTCGCCTACCTGCGGACCCAGCTCCGTGTAGTCGCGAGACTGTCGGCGCGCGTCGCCGCCACCCAGGACATCGACGAGATGGCCCGCATCGTCGTCGACGAGCTGCACGACAACTTCGCCTACTACCTCGCGGCGATCCACCGCCTCGACGACGACGGGTCGCTGCGCCTGGTCGCCGGCGCGGGCCCGCTCGCCGAGGTGATGACCGAGTTCCTGCTGGTCGAGCAGCCGCTCCACGAAGGGGTCAACGGGCGTGTCGCCCGCTCGGGCGCGACGGCGCTCGTCGACGACACCCGGCTCGATCCCGACTACGTGGTCCGCGACCCCGAGACCGACCCCCGCTCGGAGCTGGCGGTGCCGATCGTCGCCGACGACCGCGTCTGGGGGGTCGTCAACCTGGAGGCTGTCGAGCGTCGCGCCTTCGACGAGGCCGACGCGGCGCTCGTCGAGGCGATCGCCGCCGGGCTCGGCGTCGCGATCCACCGCGCCAGCCTCGTCAGCGAACTGGAGCGAGCGTTCCTCGACGTCCTCGGCGCCTTGACCACGACGGTCGAGGCCAAGGACGGAGCGACCGCGATGCACGGCGGGGAGGTCGCGCGGCTGGCCGAGCGGGTCGCGCTGCGGATGGGGCTCGCGCCCGAGCAGGCGCGCGACGTCCGCCACGCGGCGATGCTCCACGACGTCGGCAAGGTGGCGGTGCCGAGCGAGATCCTGCTCAAGCCGGGACCGCTCAGCCGCGAGGAGTGGCAGGTGATGCGCCAGCACGTCGTCGTCGGCAGCCAGCTGCTCGAGCGCGTCGAGGCCTTCCGCCATCTCGCGCCGATCGTCCGAGCCAGCCACGAGCGCTTCGACGGCAAGGGCTACCCCGACGGCCTGTCGGGCGAGGGCATCCCGCTCGCGGCGCGGATCGTCGCCGCCTGCGACACCTACGACGCGATCATCACCGAGCGGCCCTACCGTCCGGCCGCCTCGCGCGAGACGGCGATCGCCGAGCTGCGCCGCGTCGCCGGCCGCCAGCTCGACGACCGCGTCGTGATCGCGCTGCTCGCCGAGATCGTCTGACCGCCCGCCCGCGGCACCCCGCCGACCGGGGCTAAAGCGCTCTGCCGAAATGCCGATCTGTTGGCGCATGGGCCGTGCCATCGACCGCCTCCGCGGCGGCTCCTACCTCCTGCTGCGGGCGCTGCTCGGCGTCCCGTGGATCACCGGCCGGCTCGGCGGCGTCGCCGACAACGGCCGCCGCCAGACGCGGATCGGCGGCTGGTTCGACCGCCATCCGCTGGTGTTGCGCGCGCTCGCGCTGGTCGCGCTGGTCTGGGGCGCCGGCTATCTGACCTGGCGGATCGGCTGGAGCGGGGAGGGCGCCAACCCGTTCGTCTTCGTAACGCTGCTGGTCACCGAGCTCTACGGCATCTACGCGCTGGCGATGCTGACCTGGTTCTCCTGGTCGCGCGCGCCCGCCCGGCGGCCGGCGGTCGGCCGCGAGCACGCCGTCGACGTCTATGTCTGCACCTACGACGAGCCGGCCGAGGTCGTGCTCGCCACCCTCGCCGGCTGCCGCGCGCTCACCTACCCGCACACCACCTACCTGCTCGACGACGGCCGCCGGCCCGAGATGGAGGAGCTGGCGCGGCTCGCCGGCGCGCGCTACATGACCCGCCCCGACAACTCCCACGCCAAGGCGGGCAACATCAACCACGCGCTGCCGCGCACCGAGGGGGAGCTGGTCTTCGTGCTCGACGCCGACCACGTGCCGATGCCAGACGCGCTCGACGCGCTCGTCGGCTACTTCGACGACGACCGGATGGCGGTCGTGCAGAGCCCGCACGACTTCTCCAACCACGACTCGGTCCAGCACTACATGGTCGGCCGCCACGAGCAGTCGCTGTTCTACCGGGTGATCTGTCCGGGCAAGGGCCGCCACGGCGCCGCGTTCTGGTGCGGCTCGGCGGCGCTGATCCGCCGCCCCGCGCTGCTGGGCATCGGCGGCGTTGCGACCGAGACGATCGCCGAGGACTTCCACACCACGATCCGCCTGCAGCGCGAGGGCTGGGTCAGCGCCTACCACGACGAGGTGCTCGTCCAGGGCCTCGCCCCGCACGATCTCGACGGCTACCTGCTCCAGCGCGACCGCTGGGCGCGCGGCAACCTCGCCGTCTTCACGCTGCCCGAGTCGCCGTTGCGGGCGCGCACGCTGCGCCCGGCCCAGCGGCTCTCCTACCTCTCCTCGCTGCTCGCCTACCTCGCGCCGCCGATGCGGCTGTTGCTGCTCGCGACGCTGGCGGTCGTGCTCTGGACCGGCGCGCTGCCGATGAAGCTGAGCGTGATCGCGCTGGCAGCGCTGTGGCTGCCGTCGGTGGCGCTGAATCTGATCGCGGGCTCGGCGCTCGCGCGCGGCTACATGCGGATCGCCGAGACGACCCACTTCGAGCTGCTGACGATGGAGATCTACACCCGCGCGCTGCGCTGCGCGGTGATCCCGGCGCGGACGGCGTTCAAGGTGACCCCGAAGCAGGGCGTCGACCTCGGCGGCTGGCGCGCGCTGCTGAAGCTGCGGCTGGTGGCGCTGTGCGCGATCGTCCTGGCGGCTGGGATCGCGGTGCGCGCGGTCGACTGGTTCGGACCGGCGCTGCTGCCGAGCCTGCCCGGGATCGCGGCGGTGATCGTGCCGCTGCTGGCCGCGGTCGAGCTGAGGCGCGTGCTGCGCACGCTGGTGCTCGCCGGCGGGCGGCGCCAGCGGCGGCTGGTCTACCGCTTCGAGGGGGTCGAGGCGCCAGCGCACTGCTTCGACGGCTCCCGGCCGGTGCTCGGCCGGGTGGTCGACGCGAGCGCCTCGGGTCTCGGCCTGGTCATGGACGGGCCGCTGACCGTCGGCTCGCGTCCGCTGGTCCAGCTCCGCCTGCCCGACGCTCGCGGCGAGGTCCATGACGTCCCGTTGCGGATCGACGTCCGCTCGTCGCGCGCGACCGACGCCGGCCACCTCGTCGGCGCCAGCATCGCCGCGATCGACCCGGTCGCCCGGATGCGGCTGATGGAGTGGTGCTATGTCGTCTGCAGCCACGAGCGCCTGCGCGGCCGCCGCCCCTCCGAGCTCCCCGCGGCGGGCAGGGAGCCGATAGTCGTCTCGGTCGCCGACGAGCGCCCCACGCTCGCCGCCGCCCCCGCTACCGCCTGATCGAGCGTCCCGCGGTCGCGTCTGCACCAAGACCGCAACACGACGCACGCCCCAGCAACACTCGCTGGCCCACGGTGCCCGCCCCTGCCACCCTCGCGGCGTGTCCAGCCTCCCGACCCACCCCAAACCTCGCCCGATCGCCCGATGCCGCCAACCCCTCGAGGTTGCGCATGACATAGGTGCGGAACCTCGGGAGGATGTCGGCGGCGGCGCTTCGGCCGAGGAAAAGGGTCCTGCGGATCTGCGAGTTGCGGAGCTGGCAGCGGCACGGGGCGTGGTCTCGCTCGCTCAGCTTGCGGCCTGCGGCATCGGCCGGGGCGGTGTGCGCTGGCGGGTTGCCAACGGCCGCCTCCATCGCTTGCACCGCGCGGTCTACGCGGTCGGGCACGGCGCCCTCCCTTCGCTCGGACGGGAGCAGGCGGCGCTGCTCGCTGTCGGCTCGCGGGGAGTGCTGAGCCACCGCAGCGCGGCCGATCTGTGGGGCCTCCTCGATCCGACCGATGGCCCAGTCGACGTCACCGTGCCGGGCGCCGGGCGGCGTTCGCGCAACGGCATCGTGCTCCACGGCTCGATGGTCTCCCGCCGGGACGTCACCCGCGCGGCTGGCCTCTCGGTGACACGGCCGGCGCGGACGCTCGTCGATATCGCGGCGGTCGTCGACGACCGGGACCTCGAGCGGGCGGTCGACCAGGCGGGCGTGCGGCGGCTTGCGAAGGTAGGGGACGTCAGGGCGGCGCTCGATCGCGCCGGCGCCGCGGCCGGCACCGGCCGTCTGCGCGAGCTGCTCGATCGCCTGGGTGGGCCACGACTGACGCGGTCCGAGGCTGAGGCACGGCTCCTCGCCCTCCTGCGACGTTCCCGCCTGCCGCTCCCCTCGACGAACGTGCGGGTCGCGCGCTACGAGGTCGACATGCTGTGGTCGTCCCGACGGCTCGTCGTCGAGGTCGACGGCTTTGCGTTCCACGGCACGCGCGCGGCGTTCGAGCGCGACCGCGTCCGGGATGCGGACCTCCAGGCGCTGGGTCTGCGCGTCGTCCGGATCACTTGGCGCCAGATCGTCGACGAGCCAGAGGCGACGGTCGCCCGCATCGCCGGCATGTTGGCGACATCCCCCGAGGAGATCTCTCGAGGAACCGCATGACATGGGTGCGGAAAGTCGGCCGGCCTGGCGAGATCGAAGATCGACCGAGGATCCGCATGGGGGAGGACGGCTCAGCCGAGCGGGGCGAGCAGGGCGAGCTGGCGGGACTGGGCGAGCAGGGTGCCGTCGGGGAGGAACAGCTCGCCGTCCTCCTCCATCGTGCCGGCGACGGCCGCGGTGGTGCGGAAGCGGCCGAGGACCGGGCTGTCGGGCAGACCCTCCGGCGGCAGGTCGGCGCGGAGATGGATCGTCAGGTCGATCGTCGGGGCGATCGCCGGCGCCGAGAGCGGCTCCAGCGATGGCGGCCACCACACGTCGGTGAGCAGCGCCACGTAGGCGGCGTCGATCGCGCGCGGGGTCGGCAGCTCGATCCAGCCGCCGGTCTCGACCGCTTCGCCCGGCGCCAGCTCGCGCCCGGAGAACGGCGTGCCGCCCAGCCGCGGCGCGATCTTCACGCGCGAGACGATCGGCGGCATCTCCGGCGTCGGCGCGATCCACGCCCCGCTCTCGCGGTCGTAGTCGGTGGGGGCGAGCCGCGCCGCGTCGCGCGCCGGAGCGGGGGCCACCTCGGGCAGCGCGGGTGACCACAGTCCGGCCGCCGGCAGGCCCCGCTCCGAGAACGCCGCGAGCGCGGTCATCGAGTCCTTGCCCTCCTGGGAGACCGTCACCCGGGCACTGGAGAACCGCCGCCCGGCGCGCAGCACCTCGACCGCCAGCTCCACCGGCCCGGGCCGGCTCGGGCGCAGGTAGTGGACCGCGAGCGTACGCAGCTGGCGTGCGCCGCCATCGGACAGCTCGTGCTCGAGCGCGCGCGTCAGGATCGCCGCCAGGTAGCCGCCGTTGGGCCCTGGCAGCGCGCCCCAGCCGTCGAGGACCTCGCCGGCGAACCGGCCGCCGCCCAGCGGCTCCACCGCGGTCGCCCGGTCGAACTCGGTCGCTCCGAGCTGCTGTCCGACGCTCGCCGTCACGGCCGGCAACGCTACACGCCTGGCTGGCCAGCCGACCGGCCCGCGCCCGGCGGCCCTTGCGCCGCCGTCTAGGCTGGAGCCCATGAGGGATACGCTGCGCTCCCCGTTGAAGGCCGCAGCCACGGCGGCGCTGGTCGTCGGCGGACTGCTGTTCCTGATCAACCCGCCCGAGCTGTCCGGCGCCGAGGACCTGATCACCCTGCTGGTCGGCGCGATCGCGCTGATCGTCTTCACCGCCTGGATGACGGTGCTGCTGATGGGGGACGGACCGAGCGAGCCCGAGATCGAGCGGATGGTCCAGCGCAGCGAGACGCTCGCCCGACTGCCGGTCGCCGAGACCGCGCCGTCGGACTTCGACGACCTCGTCGCCGAGGCGCTCGACGAGCTGCCCGACGACTTCCAGGCCGTGCTCGAGGACATCCCCGTCGTCGTCTCGCGCCGCGGCCGCGAGGAGGGCGCCTACGGCCACTATTACGGCGACACCGTCGCGCGCGACAACTACCCCGACCGGATCATCATCTACCAGGACACCCTCGAGCGCGACTTCGGGCACGACCCCGACCTGCTCCGCGCCCAGGTCCGCCAGACCGTCCGCCACGAGATCGCCCACCACCTCGGCTGGGACGAGCGCGGCGTCCGCGACCTCGGCCTCTGAGCCGGCGCGGCCGGGCCGCAGCCATTACGATGGCGCGAGCCCGGTGAGGTGTCCGAGTGGCTTAAGGAGCACGCTTGGAAAGCGTGTATGCGGGAAACCGTATCGTGGGTTCGAATCCCACCCTCACCGCTTCACGAACAGGTTGACGGTCGCCGCGCGCCGTGGTGGCGCCACGAAGCGCGGCGAGCCCCACGCGCGGGTATACTCATCGGGTATGACTGGTCGGATCGGAGCCAAGGGGCAGGTCGTCATCCCGAAGGCACTGCGGGAGCGGGCGCGACTGCAGCCCGGTGACGAGGTGGACTTCGAGTTCGAGGACGACCGGATCACGCTCGTGGCTCGCCGCCTGCCGCCGCGTCTTGGTGGGCGGTTCCAGCGCAGCGGCATGGCGGCTCGCCTCGTCGAGGATCGTGCCCGCGAGCCGCGGTGAGCGTCTGCCTCGACTCCTGGGCGATCCTCGCGTGGCTCGACGGCGAGGAGCCGGCGCTGTCGCGCGTGGAGGAACTGCTGGACGGGCGGCCGGTCGTGAGCTGGGTGAATCTGGTCGAGGTCTACTACCGCGTCGAGCGTGACCACGGTCGGCCAGCCGCCGACGACACCCTGTCGTCGCTGCGGGCCGCACTGTCGCTCGACCTTCCCGGGACCGCCAGGATGATCGAGGCCGCCCGGCTCAAGGCGCGCGCACCGATCGCGCTCGGCGACTGCTTCGCCCTGGCGACCGCCGCCGCTCGGGATCTCGTGCTGCTCACCGGCGATCCGGAGATTCTCGAGCTCGAAGACGCTCCCTGCGAGACCGAGGATCTCCGGTAGCGCTGGAGGTGCCGGCCCTCACGCGGTCGACGGTGAGAGCGCCGGCGCGGCGTCAGCCCGGCATCACCAGCCGCACGTGCGCCCGCGCGAGGAAGAGCACCTCGGCGGTGTGCTCGCCGCCGCCGTCGAGCGGGACGAGGCAGGCGTCCTCGAGGGTGAGGAAGGCGAGGTCGTCGCGGTTGACGTGGTCGGAGAGGCGGCTGCGGAACCCCTCGGCGGGGAGGGTCAGCAGGCCGGTCACCCGGTAGCGGTCGGTCTCGACGACCACCGGCTCCTTGCGCAGGTCCATGGGGCGATCCTAGGCCAGCCGGTGGGCGGCCCGGCCGCGTGGCCCAGCCGGGCGGTGGGGCCACCCCCCCCGGGGGGGGGGGGACAACCCCGATAAAAA
>Ga0307505_10000982_pt1 | contig 26089 bp, 17 predicted proteins | sample 23_S_MG_FD_202183 | JGI IMG/M metagenome (GOLD analysis project Ga0307505, IMG submission 202183) | Soil microbial communities from Populus trichocarpa stands in riparian zone in the Pacific Northwest, United States - 23_S | ecosystem: Environmental > Terrestrial > Soil > Riparian zone > Trees... | reverse complement strand
CTCAGAAGTGTCGAGGCGAGAATCGGGTCCGCAACACCGGCGGCCGCGCGCAGCGCGTCGGGCATGAGCGACTCGGCCGCGAAGCGCACAGAGTGATTCCAGAACGGGAGCAGACTCTCCATCTGACGCCGCGCGTCTTCCCGCTTGCCGCGCCGTAGCGTCCGCACGATCTCCTTCAACGCCCACGACGCCGAGGCGCGTGCGCGGATGACGAACGTGCGCTCGCGCGGCCACAGGACGACGGCCGCGCGGTGATACCACCGGTCCAGCGTGTTGCCCCAGTTCCCCATGTAGCCGGTGTACTCGCTCTGGAACAGACTCATCTCCGCCGACGGGCGCGTGTAGCAGAGCTCTTCGTCGCGAACCGCCGGCGCGATCCCGGCCGGTTTCTTCGATCCCGGCCCGACCCAGTTGCGCAGCTCGATGTCGCTGTCGATCAGATCGGAGAGAATGGGTTCGTCATCGTCTGCGCCGCCGTCGAAATCGTCGTGGTCTTCGAAGTCGTCCCAATCATCGCGGTACGAGCGGCGGGATGAAGACCAATCCGCCGGCCCGCTCTCGCACTCCCACGTTTCGTGCACGTCGGCCTGCGCGAGAAACACCTCGCAATCCAGCCGCTCGGCCGCCGTACGCAACGCCGTTGCTCGCGCGGCATCCGCACCTTTGAGGAGATCCCATCGAAGCCCGCGCGCGGTGTATTCCTGGTCGAATAGATAGACGAAACGGTCCGGCGCCGCAGCCTCGCTGCCGAACTTGCCCGGGATGGGTGTGACGAAGTGGCGTTGCAAGGCCTCCACCAGTGCATCGAGCGTCCGCGGCTCGACGCGCACCGGCATCGTCTCCGCGACGCCTTTCGTCAGGAGGTTGTACGTCAGCACGACGCGTGCTCCGCTCGTGACCGGACGCACCTCATGGCGGCAGTCGGCGTAGAAGGCCACGAGGTGCAGTGCCGTGCGGCTCCCGCGGAAGGCCATGATCTGGCCGTGCTGCTCGACCTTCAACTCGCCGCCACGAAACGCGGACGGCAGTGTGACCACCAGCGTTCCGAGCATGCCGTCGGTCTTCTCGGAGTCCTGATGGGAGACGAAGAACTGCCCGCGTTCGTAGAGCAGCATGTTGTGCAGCTCGGCTTTCAACACGACGCCATCCGCGAGCCCGAGCCTCACGCGCATCTCACCCAGCAGCGGAATCAGCGCCGCGTTCCAGCGAGCTGCGTCGATGCGGATGCGTCGCCTGGCAATCTCCCGGCTGTCGCGCACTCGTGTGTCGTACACAGTCCGCTCCCGCAGACCGTAGCGCGACGGCTTGGCCACGTCCCGGAGTTTCGACACCGTACGCGGCGAGAGCGGCAGGTCGAGCGGCCCGACACCCTCCACTTCGATGCGCAGCGCGTCCACCGGAGCGGAGCTCTCGACGGCGAAGGAGCCGGGCGGCGCGATCTGCTCGAGCAGTTCCGCGATCTCATTTTGCATCGCAAACTCGCGAGGTCAATTCCTCAGCGTCGCTCTCATCGTCCGCACGGCCTCGGTCTGTGTCTCGCAATCGAGAAAGTCGAGAAGACGAGCGATCCGTTTCGCGAGCATTTCATGGCTTTGCGATGGGCTCATGATCTCGAACTCTCCCTCCAGATAGGTCACGCGCACTCCGGCGCGGTCGCCGCGAATGGCCAGGAAGGCTTCGTATTGCCACCAGTCGATGCCGCCGAGGGTCACCCGCTGATCGGGGTCGTCGACCCTGACCGAACGAGCGAGGGCGGGCGCGGTGGACATGAATTGACTATAGCAGGGAAATCGGAGGTCCCGAGCCAACGACAACGCCACCGGCGTTCGTCAAGCGCGCATCCCGAGCCTGGCGGTTGCGAACGGCCGCACCTCGACAGGAAGCTCGTAGTAGCTCAGCGAGGAACGGCCATCGTGGTAAGGACGAGCGTATGGGGCGGCTGGTGCGGCGGGGTTGATGATCGAGCGGCAGCTCGTAGTGCTCGATGGTTCGGTGCACCCAAGGCTATGCCAACCAGCGCTGGCGGCCGCGCCGCCCTAGCTTGCGACATCGGGTTCCTCCGCGACGGCGCGCCGCAGACGGAGAATGTCCTTCATCGGCGCGCTTCCAAACAGCCGTGCGTACTCCCGGCTGAACTGCGAAGGGCTCACGTAGCCGACGACGCGACCAGCGGTTGCGGCGTCGTAGCGCTCGGTCAGCATCAGTCGGCGCGCTTCCTGAAGCCGAAGTGCTTTCTGATACTGCAGTGGGCTCATCGCCGTCACTCGTTTGAATTGGTGATGAAACGCGGAGACGCTCAGGTTGACGCGCCTCGCGAGTGCATCGACGTTCATCGGCTCGGCGAAGTTCTCGATGATCCACGAGACTGCGTCCCCGATTCGCCGCAACTGCGAATCGGCGTCACCTACCTGCGCCAGACGCGTCCCCATCGGCGTTCGAAGCAGGCGGATGATGATCTCCTCCACGGCGGGCGGCCCGAGCAGGTCCGCTTCGATTGGATCCGACATGGCTTCGAGCAGCCTCGTCGCCGCACTGATCAACTTCCCATCCGCGGGTGCGACGTGAACGGCGTGCGAATCCTGAACGCGGGGCAACCCATGCCGGAACACCTGTGCTGCGAGCCTGGCGACGGTTACCGCCTCGAGATCGATCCTCAAATTGAGGAAAGGCTCGGAGATCGTGGCCTTCGTGATCTCTGCCGCAATCGGAACGTCGACGCAGTAGAGCGTGAACGTTGCGGGCGTGTAATCAACGATCTCCTCTCCCAGCATCACGCGCTTCTCCCCTTGCGCGGTGATGCAGACGGCCGGACTCATCCGGGCCGCCAGCGGGACGTCGCTTGGCTGAGATACACGGATCGCGTAGACGCCGGGAGTACGGAGCTCGAAACGGCCATCGTACGGCGCGTGTCTTGTGATCAATCGCGCCAGCTCTGCGATGGGCGATGGTTCTGGCCGAGAAGAGTTCGCGTGCGGCATCAGCAATGCTCGTCGTACAAATGTAACGTCGGGGCCTCGCCGCATTGTTGCCCAAACCTCCGCGATTCTTGCCCAATCCTCCTGATCCGCAAGGTGGCCGCGCAATCGATCTTCGTCTGGCTCCGCTGGATATCGGCCGCCCGGCGTTCGGCAGGGAGGGCGGTGGTGGTGGGCTGTGCTCAGGATCAGACGATCTCAATTGCTTCGCGCAACCGACATCCACTGTCGGTGCATCAGGACAGCGCACGATCAGGCAAGAACGCGCGACAATCAAGCAATCACGAGCCGGCTCCCGGAGCTACTTTGAAGACGTCGTGGATTGTCCGATCACGAACGGTGGCAACTGTCGCCGGTCTCCCGGCGCACAACGTGAATGACGCGGGTTGGGCGGGGCGTCCCACCGGGCCGCCCGCGAAAACAGATAGACGGAGTCAGGTATGACGATTTGCAGACCCCCTTTCCCCGTTGCGCACGGTTCCGCGCCTGGAACGACTACGAAAAATCCGAGGCGAATCACGCAGCGGCTCGCCCTGTCGATGATTCTGCTGCCCGTGCTCATCGTGGTCAGCGCGTGCAGCAGCGCCGGGGCCACGAGTACCGCAGCAGCGCCGCTTACGATCGCGAAGCAAGGCAGCTTCGCGGCAGGCGGAACCGTGATCACCGCACCCGGCACGTTCGACCCGATCAGGCAGGGGGCGTACAACCCGGCCGGGCCCGACTCCGCCGGACAGACGTTGCACGGCGATCACGCGTACGTCTTCTATCAGGTGCCCACCAACGCGAGACCGCTGCCGCTCGTCTTCTGGCACGGGCATGGGCAATCGGGAAAGACGTGGGAGACCACGCCTGACGGACGCGAAGGATTCCAGACCATCTTCCTTCGACGCCGTTTTCCCGTATACGTCATCGATCAGCCGAGACGCGGACGCGCAGGGCGAAGCACGCAGTCGATGAATGTCGCGGCGGCCTCGCCGTCCGCATGGGCGCAACCTGAAGATCAACTCTGGTTCGGCATCTTCCGCCTCGGGGTCTGGCCCGACTTCTATCCGAACGTGTCGTTCTCGCGCGAACCGGAGGCGCTGAATCAGTTCTTCCGGCAGACGGCGCCGAACACCGGCCCTTACGACGTGCAGGTCAACGTCAACGCGGTCTCCTCGCTCTTCGCGAAGATCGGCCCCGGCATCCTCGTCACGCATTCGCAGAGCGGCGGACTGGGATGGCGAACCGCGGCGAAGAGCCCGAACGTCCGCGCGATCGTTTCCTACGAACCGGGCGGAGACTTCATCTTTCCTGAAGGCGAAGCGCCGGCGGTGACGTTCAGCGGCCGGCCGTTCACGCCGCCGACCGTGCCCATGTCCGACTTCATGGCGCTGACGAAAGTTCCGATCGTCATCTACTACGGCGACAACATCCCCGAGCAGCCGAGCACGAATCCCGGGCAGGAGCAGTGGCGTGTGTTCCTGCAGGTTGCGCGCTTGTGGCGAGACGCGGTCAATCGCCACGGCGGCGACGTCACCGTCGTGCATCTTCCGGAGATCGGCATCCGCGGCAACACGCACTTTCCGATGTCCGACCTGAACAACGTGCAGGTGGCCGATCACCTCTTGCAGTACCTCGCGAACAAAGGACTCGACAGATGAAACTCGTCCTCACAGCGTTTCTCCTTCTCATTGCGATCAATCCCTTGCAGGCGCAAACCATCACCATCGCGCGCAGCGGCACGCAGACGCCGCAACAGGGCCCGTCCGCAAACTTCACCGGCTCTGTTCGCGTCGACCCTCTGTTCCAGGCCACTCCTCCGGCCCGTGCGACCGGTGGCCTCGTCACCTTCGACCCTGGCGCGCGAAGCGCGTGGCACAGCCATCCCCTCGGACAGGTGCTCATCGTCACCGCGGGAACGGGTCGCGTGCAGCAGTGGGGCGGACCGCTCGAGGAGATTCGACGCGGCGACGTCGTCCGCATTCCGCCCAACACGAAGCACTGGCATGGAGCGGCACCGACGACGTCGATGGCCCACATCGCGATCGTCGAAGTGCTGGACGGGAAGAGCACCGACTGGATGGAGAAGGTCACCGACGCTCAATACAACGTACCGCTGCGCGAACAGCCGGCCGCCGCGGCCAGCGAGTCGACGAGGGCGCAACAGCTCATGGGCGATATCGCACCGGCGCTCGCCGATCTCACGGACCGCGTGCTGTTCGGCGAGGTCTGGGAGCGTCCGCAGCTCTCGCCTCGCGATCGCAGTCTCGTCACCGTGAGCGCACTCATCGCCATGAACCGGCCGGACCAATTGCGCTCGCATCTCGCGCGCGCCCGCGACAACGGGCTCACGAAGGAAGAGGCGATCGAGACGATCACGCACCTCGCCTTCTACTCGGGCTGGCCGAACGCCGTTACCGCGGTGGGAGTTGCGAGGGAAGTCTTCGCAAATGAACAAACGCCGCCTCGGTGAGACCGACCACGAAGGTCGGCACGACATGGAGGAACGTGACATGAAGACAGACGACCCAGACAAGATGAGTCGCCGCCAGGTGCTGACTGCAGCCGCCGCCGTGGGCGTAGCACCGTGGCTGCTCTCGGCATGCGGTGGCAGGTCCGCTCCGGCCGCGGCGTCCAACACGTCCGCTGCAACGCCGATACAGCGGCTCCCGGCGCGAGGCCGGCGCCCGGGTCCGCGCCGGCGTCCCGACGACGCCTTGGCCCGTTCGACGTCACTCCCATTGGTCTCGGCGTGCAGTGGCATCCGGGACGTAGCCCACAGGTGGTCAACGATCTGTACGACAGCAGCACCGACCGGACCGCCGCAATTGCGCTCATCCGGCGTGCGGTGGATCTGGGCGTGTCGCTGTTCGACACCGCCGAAGCCCTACGGCCCGTTCCTGTCGGAGGAGCTTCTCGGCCGGCCGATCGTGCCGACCGTCGACAGGAACGCCCATTGGTCGGGATACGCAACGAGCCCCTCATCGACGAAAACACTGTTGCCGCACTAACGAAGCCGCGACCGCCGCGACCGCATCGTGACGAATCGAACGAGGAGTTTCGAGGCCGCTGAGGCGTGGGACCTCGACTTCTGGCAGGCCATGAGTCCGGAGGAACGTCTGTCGGCTCTCGTCGCGATTCGTCGGGACGTTGAACTGGCCGAACTGGCGAGACGCGACCGGGCGGATACGGAGCGCTGAGGTGGAGACGGTCCACGATTTCGAGGATCTCCTCGAGCTTCTCGATCGTTTTGGCGCGCGCTCCCTCATCATCGGCGGGCTCGCGTTCCCCTACCATGCCATGCCTCGGTACACAAAAGACATGGACCTTTGGATCGCTGCAGATCCTGAGAACGTGGCGCGAACGAATCGAGCATTGCAGGACTTCGGGAGCCCGGATCTGCTCGATCAGAGTCGGGGCGATGAGATTCTCCAGATCGGCGTCGCACCGACCGCCGGCCAGAAATGGTCCTTCACGAATATCCTGATCACCTCCTACGCTCATTCGCAGACTCAGGACACGCTCTTCACCTTCCAGTTCGATGCAATGAATGGCTCGGCGCCTGCCTTCCAGGCATTGGGTGGCTGACCTCCGCAGTCCGACGGCGAATCACGGCCACCTCTCGAAGGTGGCCGTTCTCGGCGCTGCTGCGCTCAATCCCCCTCTTCGGGATCGCGACCGACGAAGGTGATGAGGAACAGCGCGAGTAATCCGATCACTTCCACGACGTGATCTTCGCGCAGTCGCGCCAGCGCGCGCATCGTCCTGAAGGGAGCGCCCGACCCTGTACGAAAGGACACTGCCGGCTTGGTATAGCTTCCCGGAAGTCGGTGTCCAGTGGGTTGGGTTGTCAGTTGTCGGTTCTCAGTTCGGGGTGATCCAACCGTGGCGCGACTGGGTGCAGATAACCGACCACCGACAACTGACAACCCGACCACTGCAAGCCCGGCACTGTCCTTTCGTACAGGGTGCCGCTCGGACGTTCGCACAGCAGACAAACTCCTTCCACGAACCGACACTGCTCCAACGCGAGTTTGTCGAACGCCGGCAACCTCGATCGTGTTCATGCCGACAGGAGAAAAACATCATGGGTCGTAAACAACTCGTCGCATCCTTCGCCGTCCTGATCGCGGTTCTCGCGACAGGCGGAGCGCTCGCGGCGTTCAAACACTCCTCCATTCAGGAATCGGCGGCACAGGCCGCGAATCAGCCCGAGCCGATGGAGTCGATCACCATCAGCGCGGCGCGAGACGTCCGGCATCGCCACACCAGCACCGCCATCGGCACCGTCACCGCGCTGCGCTCCATCACGCTGCAGAATGAAGTCTCGGGCACGGTGCGCCACGCGAACCTGACACCGGGCCAGATCGTCGGCGCAGGGACACTGCTCGTTCAACTCGACGTCTCCGTCGAGCAGGCCGAGATCGCGGAGCTCGAGGCGCGCGCCGCGCTGGCGCGCACGCTCTACGAACGTCTGCAGAACGCGAACGCCAACAAGTCGATCTCGCAGGTGGAGCTCGATCGCGCCCGTGCCGAGACCCAGGTCGCGGACGCGCAGATCGCGCGCACGAAGGCGATCATCGCCCGCAAGACCATCCGCGCTCCATTCCGCGCCGTCGTCGGGATCTCCGACGTCCACGAGGGCCAGTACCTCAGCGAAGGGACGAAGCTCACCACCCTGCAGGGTGTCGATGAGGCGGTGCACGTCGACTTCTCCGTCGCGCAGCAGGTCGCGGAGCGCCTGCGCCGCGGCGATCGCGTCGAAGTGGTCGTCGCCGACGACGTCGCGCCGATCACCGCCAGGATCGTAGCCGTCGATGCGCGCGTCGACCCCACCACCCGCAACGCCATCGTGCGCGCCCGTTTGGGCAGCAGTGCGCACACGCCGCATCCCGGCGCCAGCGTGCGCGTGCAGGTTCCGGACGGTCCGGCCATCGCCGCCGTGGCCGTTCCCGTCAACGCCTTGCGCAAAGGTCCGGCCGGCGATCACGTCTTCGTCGTCACCAACGATGACCAGGGAAAACTCCGCGCCCATGTGAAGCCCGTCGTGACCGGCCCTGTTCTCGGCGAAGAGGTCCTGCTCCTGAGCGGCCTCCACGCCGGCGACTCGGTGGCCACCCAGGGATCGTTCAAGTTGCGCGACCAGGCACTCGTCGCCGTGGCAGGGAAGTGACCCGTGGAATCCACTCCGAAGAAATCATTCACCGACATCTTCATCAAGCACCCCGTGCTCGCCGCGGTGGTGAACCTGGTCATCGTCCTGGTCGGGTGGCGCGCGCTGACCAGCCTTCCGCTGCAGCAGTATCCGCAGATCGAGAGCTCGTCGGCTGTGATCACCACCGTCTACTACGGTGCGAGCGCCGAGGCCGTGCGCGGATTTCTGACCACCCCGATCGAGCGCGCGGTTTCACAAATCAGCGGCGTCGATCACATCGAGTCGACGAGCCGCGCCGGCGTCAGCGTGGTCACGGTTCGCCTGAAGCTGAATCATGACAGCACGGCGGCGCTGGCCGAAGTCACGGCGCGACTACAGCAGGTCCGTTCGGAGTTGCCCGCGGAAGCGGAGCCTCCCGTAGTCGAGGTGCAGCGCGCGGATCGGCCGTACGCGACGATGTACCTCTACTTCACCTCCACCGAGCGCGGCACGCCCGCGCTGACGGACTGGCTGTCGCGGACGATGCAGCCGCAGCTCTCCACCATCCCCGGCGTGCAGCGCATCACGGTCGAAGGCGGACGGCAGGTGGCGATGCGCGTGGCGATCGATCCCGACCGCCTGGCGTCGTTCAACCTCTCCCCTGGCGACGTCCACGCCGCACTGCGCCGCAACAACTACCTGGCCGCGGTCGGACAGACCAAAGGCAACACCGTGCAGGTCAACCTGATGGCGAACACCGATCTGCGCACGGTCGAGGAGTTCCAGCAGCTCATCGTGTCCGAGGACAACGGCGCCATCGTCCGTCTCCGTGACGTCGCGCGCGTGGAGCTCGGAGCGGAGGAACCGAACTTCGCCGCCAAGCTCGGCACCAAAGACGCCGTCTACCTCGGCATCTGGCCCGTGGTCGGCGCGAACGAGATCGACGTCATCGGCCGCGTGCGCAAAGAGATGGAGCGCATCGAGCCCACGTTGCCCAAGGACGTGCGCATGGGCGTGGCGTACGACGGGACGATGTTCATGCGCGCCGCGCTGAAGGAGATCAGCACGACGCTCATCGAGACGATCCTCATCGTCGGCCTGGTGGTCTTCCTCTTCATGGGCTCGATCCGCACCGCCCTCGTGCCGCTGGTGGCCATGCCGGTCTCGCTGATCGGAGCGGCGCTGGTGATGTATGCCTTCGGCTTCAGCCTCAATCTGCTGACGCTGCTGGCCATCGTGTTGTCGGTCGGACTCGTCGTCGACGACGCGATCGTCGTCGTCGAGAACGTGGCCCGTCACGTGCGCGAAGGACGCAACCGCGTGGACGCGGCCCTCCTCGGCGCGCGCGAGCTGGTCGGCCCGGTCATCGCCATGACCATCACACTGGCAGCCGTCTACACGCCGCTCGCATTTCAGGGCGGCCTCACCGGCTCGCTGTTCCTCGAGTTCGCGATCACGCTGGCCGCGGCCGTCGTCGTCTCCGGCTTCGTCGCGCTGACACTTTCTCCGGTGATGAGCTCGCGGGCCGTGCACGAAGACGGGCGCGAAGGAAAACTGACGCAGCTCGTCAACCGCGGCTTCGAGGTCGTGCAGAAGCGCTATGGCCGTCTGCTCGACGGAGCGCTGTCGATCCGCTGGGCGATCGTCATCGCCTCGCTGCTGGTGATGTTCGCCGCGTGGCCGCTCTACCAGTTCTCGCGCCGCGAGCTCGCGCCTGTCGAAGACATGAGCCACATCAGCCTCTTCCTCGAGGCGGCGCCCGACGCGAGCCTGGCCGCGGTCGAGCGCGCGCAGCGCGAGGTCGCGAAGGTCGTGATGAGCTTCCCCGAAACGGAGCAGACCTGGGGTCTCGTCGCGTCGTGGGGCGGCTTCGGCGGAATCATCACGAAGGACTGGGAGAAGCGCGAGCGGTCCACCGAGGAGATGCTGGGGCAGGTGTTCGGCACGGTGTCGCAGATCCCGGGCCTGCGCGTGTTCCCGCGTCTCGATCCGCCACTGCCCACTCCCGGCAACTACGACGTCGAGCTCGTGCTGCAGAGCGAGGCCTCGCCCGAGCAACTGATGGAGACCGTCGGCAATGTCGTCAATGCCGGCTGGGCGAGCGGCAAGTTTCTCTACGTCGACACCGATCTGAAGATGGACCTGCCGCAGGCGCACGTCGTCATCGACCGCGAGAGAGTGGCCGACCTCGGCCTCGACCTCGCCGGAGTCGGCCAGGAGCTGGGCACGCTCCTCGGCGGCGCGTACGTGAACCGCTTCAACTATTTCGACCGCAGCTACAAAGTGATTCCGCAGATCGGCGATGAGAATCGCTCGACGATCGGGCCGCTGCTCGACCTGAAGATCCGCACGCCGGGCGGCGAGATGGTGCCGATCTCCTCGTTCACGCGCATCGAGTCGAGTACGGCCCCGCGCTCGCTCAACCGATTCCAGCAGCGCAACGCGGTGCGGGTCTTCGGCGGCGTGCAGTCGGGCGTGACCAAAGAAGAAGGACTGCGCGTGCTCGAAGAGGCCGCGGCCAAAGCGGGGGCCAAGGTCACCATCGACTACGCGGGCGAGTCGCGGCAGCTCCGGCTGGAGGGAGCGGCGCTGACGACGACGCTGCTCTTCGCGCTGGTGCTCATCTACCTCGTGCTGGCCGCGCAGTTCCGCAGCTTTCGCGACCCGCTGATCGTGCTCCTCGGATCCGTTCCGCTGGCCATCTCCGGAGCATTGCTCTTTAGTTTTCTCGATCTCACCACGATCAACATCTACTCGCAGGTCGGACTGATCACGCTGGTGGGCCTGATCGCGAAGAACGGCATCCTCATCGTGCAGTTCGCGAACACGCTGCAGGAGCGTGGCCTGAACCGGCTGGCCGCGCTCCGCGAGGCGTCGCAGACCCGTCTCCGTCCCGTTCTCATGACCTCGTTCGCGACCATCTTCGGCCATCTCCCGCTCGTCTTCGTGTCCGGCCCTGGTGCGGAGGCACGCAACAGCATCGGCATCATGCTCGTGACCGGCATGGCCGTCGGCAGCCTCTTCACGCTGTTCGTCGTACCGGTCTTCTATTCATTCATCGCGCACGAGGTGAAGCATGACGTGAAGCACGACGCGCCCGCGAACGTGTTTCCTCATGCAGTGGCCGTTGGAGGTGAGCTGTGAAAGGTCTTCTCAAAAGCGATGTCATCCCGAGCCGGCTCACGCCGCGCGCGACGTACTTGAGCGCAAGAAACGGATCCTGCGTGCCTGCCACGAGGGCAACCCCTCATCCGCCTTCGGCACCTTCTCCCCTCTGCGGAGGGGAGAAGGCTCTCGGTGTGTGTGCATCGCGCGTTGGAGTGGCTCATCGCGAGAGTGTCCATCGAGAGCCTTCTCCCCCCGGCTTCTTGGGGGGAGAAGGTGGCCATCGGCCGGATGAGGGGCGCGTTGCAGCCTCCGATGAGTGTGCAGTTTGGCCCTGCAAACACTGGGAGTTTCTCGGAAGCGAGAACGAGGGACCTGGGTGGCCGGGTGGCACGCGGCTCTTGAATTCGACGCCGTCTTCTCGATTTCAAGCGCCGAACAACTCCGATGAAACGACGAGGATCCCAGTCATGCAAAGCGTCATCACCCTCAAAGAGGTCGAACGTCGAGTGAACCTCGCCCAGGCCTCGGCCAACCGCCGCCGCCTCGGGACGGCAGCAGCAGTGATGCTGAGCCTTTTCCTCACCGCCTGCACCGTCGGCCCCAACTACCAGCGCCCCGTCGTGACGACGCCTGAGACCTGGCGAGCAGAAGCGCCGGCGACGAAAGTCGATCTGGAATGGTGGAACCAGTTCCAGGACCCCGCCCTGCGCGATCTGATTCGCGAGGCGCTGGAGTCGAGTCACGATCTGCGCATCGCAGTCGCCCGCGTCGATCAAGCCCGCGCGCTGGCCGGCGTCACGCGCGCCGACCAGTTCCCGACCGTGAACGCCGGCGCGAGCGCGTCGAAGCGCCGCTTCTCGGATACGACCGAGCCGCGCGGATTCGGCGGCGAGAGCAATCGCTTCGCCGTAGCGGCCGACCTCTCGTTCGAGCTCGACCTCTGGGGCCGCCTGCGCCGCGCGAACGAAGCCGCGCGCGCGGAACTGCTGGCGACGGAGGAAGCGCGCAACGTCGTGCAGATGACGCTCGTCAGCGACATCGCCACCGCGTACCTGCGCCTGCGCCAGCTCGACCTCGAGCTGGAGACGACGCGTCGCAACGTCACCTCGCGCCGCGACTCCCTGCAGATCGTGCGCGACCGCTACGAAGCGGGCCTGACGTCCGCACTCGACCTCCATCAGGCCGAGGCAGGACTCGCGCTCACGGCGGCGCGCGTGCCTGAGCTGGAGCGTCTCATCGCCCAGACGGAAAACCAGCTCAGCATCCTCGTCGGCGTTCCCCCGCGCGCGATCGCGCGCGGAGGCGACCTCACCGCACAGACCGCGCCCCCCGAAATCCCCGCGGGACTCCCGTCCGACCTCCTGGAGCGGCGCCCCGACATCCGCCTCGCCGAGGCGGCGCTGGTCGCGTCGAACGCGCGCATCGGCGTGGCGAAGGCCGAGTCCTTCCCCCGCATCTCCCTCACCGGCCTCCTCGGCGTCGAGAGCGCCGACCTCTCCGACCTCTTCCGCTCCGGCTCGCGCGCCTGGAGCGTCGGCGGAGGCCTCACCCAACCCATCTTCAACGCCGGCCGCACCCGCAACAACATCGAATTCGCCGAAGCCCGCCAGCGCGAAGCGCTCATCGCCTACGAACAGACCATCTACCAGAGCTTCCGCGACGTCGAAGACGCCCTCATCGCCCACCGCAAATCCCGCGAAGCCCTGGCCGAGCAAACCATCGCCGTCCGCGCCTCCCGCCAAGCCCTCGACGTCGCCGAGTCCCGCTACCGCAGCGGCCTCACCACCTACCTCGACGTCCTCGACGCCCAACGCACCCTCCTCGCCGCCGAGGTGGAGGAGAGCCGCACGCTGCTGACGCAGCTCGTCGCGGTCGTGCAGTTGTACCGGGCGTTGGGAGGGGGGTGGGAGCTCCGCGGTTGATGCTGTCGGAAATCCGGTTGCTCCGCGCGTCTCGCCTCCGGACAGGCATCGCGGACGACAACTCGACTTCTCGGAGATGAGTCTTCTTTTCAGCTCTCAAAGACGGGTGGCGTCAGGCCCAGCACTTCTACGAGCTCGGCGATTACCTGCACCGCGTCCTCGTCCACGCCCTCGAGCACGATGGCCGCATACGCTGGGTTGGTCGGTTTGAGCGTGATCCTAGTGTGGAGCCATGACTCGCCGGTGCTTGTCTTCTCGCTCTCGTAGCGCTTCACCGTGTAACGGGCCCCGGTCTCGGGGTCCGTCGCATCGCGAAGCTGGACCAGCAAGATGCGCCCCCGCCGCGAACCTGTGACCGGGGAGGCGAAGAGGCAGTACGCGCCGTCCTCGATCCCAGGCTCCATCGATCTGCCGACGATCTGCGCGACGAACATGCCGGGTCGTAGTTGGCGCTCGCTGTCCACCTCGACCCATTCGAAATCGCCGTCAGCGACGTGCTGCGGGTCGCTGAACGCGCCGGCCGCCGCCTTGAGTGGCACGAGCGGAACGCATCTGACGTACCGGTCTTTCACGGCACCGTCGACTAGCCGCAGCTTCGACCGGACCGGATTTGGCGGCGACCCATCGTCGGCGCGAAGCCGGTGGTAGGCCTCGTCGGCCATCCACGTCGTCACGACCTTCTGGAAGGGCACGTCATTCATGAAGCGAACGAAGATGTCCTCGTTCTGATCCATTCGATCGACGAAAAGCCTTTCGAGCACACTCTTGAAGAGCAGCTCGAACTTGTCGCCCGAGTTTACCGCCGCCGCGCGCCGGAGTCCGTCGTCGCCCATCGCAGCTTCCACAATCTGATCGAAGAAGAGCTGATCGGCCTGATTGAACTCCGTGCCGAAGCGCTCGTTGACGACATCGATGAGCTGCGAGAGCGGCACCTCCTGCTCATGAAGCGCGCCGCTGCCGACCTCGGAAGGGCCATCAAGCTTCTGCGCCTCGCCATCCTTCAGTGTGATCGAACCTTCGCTGATCTTCTGAAGCCGGTAGTACTCGAGCTTCACTTCGTCGTCAAACTGGTAGCCCGCACCGGTCGCGCGACGCGGCAGCTTCGTCGCCAGGTGCCGCACGAAAACGTAGAGGCGTTCGAGATCCGAGTCCTGATACGGGATCACCTGACTCAGAAAACCGTAGAGATTCTGAAACGCCTGGAGCTTGCCGCGCCACAGCTCTGCCTCGTCGGGACTCTCATCCGAACGCGCCTTGAAGCGCGAGACCGCGGGATCGAGCGCCGCGTTCATCGCCTGGTGGTCAAGGGCGCTCTGCTTCTGCTTGGGCTTGAAGTACACGTCGCAGAACCGCGCGACCTCCTCCTCGAGGTAGATGCCTTCCGCGTCCAGCTCCCCCTTGATCGCGTACAGCCTCGCCGGGTCGACCTCCTCACCGATCTCCGCGCCTTCGTAGTAGGTCTTGAACGCCTCGCGGATCTCGTCGCGCTCGTTCACGAAGTCGAGGACGAACGTGTCTTCTTTCAGCGGGTGGATGCGATTGAGCCGCGAGAGCGTCTGAACGGCCTGTATGCCCGCGAGCCGCTTGTCCACGTACATCGTGTGGAGGAGCGGCTGATCGAAGCCGGTCTGGTACTTCTCCGCGACGAGGAGCACCTGGTACTCCGTCGAGGCGAAACGCTCGGGCAACTCCTTCTCGCGAATCCCGCCGTTCATCGCCTCCTCGGTGTACGCGACATCGGTTAGCTTGTCGTCCTGCACAGTTCCGGAGAACGCCACGAGCGACTTGATCGGATAGCCCTTGCTCTTGATGTATTTGTCGAAGCTCTGTTTGTAGCGAACGGCCTCGAGGCGCGACCCGGTCACCACCATCGCCTTTGCACGGCCGCCAATTTTGTGTCTGGTGAAGGACTCGAAATGCTCGATCATCACCTCGGTCTTTTGGCCGATGTTGATCGGGTGGAAGGCCACGAACCGTGCCAGGGCGCGTGCGGCCTTCTTGCGTTCGACATGAGGATCATCGTCGCAATCCTTCAGCAGCTTGTAGTAACGCTTGTACGTCGTGTAGCTCTCGAGCACGTCGAGGATGAAGCGCTCCTCGATCGCCTGGCGCATGGTGTAGCGGTGCGTCTTGCCGGTCCCCCCGAACACCGCGAGTGTCTTGTGCTTCGGTGTGGCGGTGAAGGCGAAGAAGCTCAGGTTTGCCTGCCTGCCGCGCTTGGCCATGCTGCGGAACAGCTCCTCGAGATCCTCGCGGCCTTCCTCGGCGGCGAGCTTCTGCGCCTCCTTGCGGAGGGCGTCACCGCCGAGCACCTCCTTCAAGTCCGTGGCGGTCTCGCCGCCCTGCGAGCTGTGGGCCTCGTCGAGGATCACTGCGCAGCGTAGCGTCTGCAAGGTGCCCGAGGCAGCCTCGCCGCGCTCCTCGGCCATCTTGAGCAACTGACGTGAGACGAACGGAAACTTCTGCAACGTCGTGATGATGATCGGCACGGCGCTCTCGAGCGCCTCGGCGAGTTGGCGTGAGCTTTCGTCGATCTTCTGCACGACACCGCGCTTGTGCTCGAACTGGTAGATGTTGTCCTGCAATTGCTGGTCGAGCACCACGCGATCGGTGACGACGATGACGCTGTCGAAGACGCGTTGGTTGTTGCTGTTGTGCAGCGATGCAAGCCGGTGCGTGAGCCAGGCGATCGTGTTGCTCTTGCCGCTGCCAGCCGAATGTTCGACGAGGTAGTTATGCCCCGGGCCGTCCGTGCGCGCAGACTCCACGAGAAAGCGCACCGCCTGGAGCTGGTGATAACGGGGAAAGATCATCGCCTCCGTCTTCACCTTCCGCCCATGCTCGTCACGTTTCTCCTCGATCTGCAGATGGAGGAAGCGAGCGAGCAGATCGAGGAAACTATCTCGGGCAAGCACCTCTTCCCAGAGGTATGCAGTCCGGTAACTGCGGCCTTGCGGGTCAGCAGGGTTGCCGGCGCCGCCCCGATCGCCCTTGTTGAAAGGCAGGAAGTGGGTGGCGTTACCAGCGAGGCGCGTCGTCATGAGCACCGCGTCGGTGTCGACTGCGAAGTGCACCAGGGTGCGCTTCTTGAACTCGAAGATGGTCTCGCGTGGATCACGGTCCCGCTTGTACTGCTGTCGCGCATCCTCGAGCGTCTGTCCCGTCATTGCGTTCTTCAGCTCGAGCGTCGCGATGGGGATGCCATTCACGCTGAGCGTGACGTCGAGCGACTTCTCCGAGCGAGTCGAGAAGCGGAGCTGGCGGGTCAGGCCTAGGCGGTTCTTTGCGTATCGCTCCTCGAGTTCCGGGTTCAGCTCGTGCGCCGCCTTGAACCAGGCGACATGCAGCGTGCGTCCGTAGCACTTGAAGCCGTGACGCAGCGTCGCGAGCGAGCCGTTCGCGTCCATCCACTTACAGAGGTCGGTGAGGATCTGCTCGCCCGTATTCAGCCCATGCAGCGCTTCGAGCTTCGCCCACTCCTTCGGCTGAGTCTCCCTGATGAAGTCGAGAGCCACTGAAGGGAAGATGGCTCGCTCGCGGTCGAAGCCCTCGCGCGCGATGGCGACGTAGCCTTGCCCGAGAAGGTAATGCTCGATGACCGTCTCGAACGCCGCCTCGGAATAACGGGGCGGGTTCAACACGGCTCCTCCTTCCTCTTGCGCGTACGCTTCGACTCGATGCGCTTCACCTCAGCGTCGAAGTCGCTCTCAAACTCGCGGTCCTGACGCACGCGAAACTTGTCGTATTGCTCCTCGGCGAGCCGCTTGGCGATGTCGGCAGAGATCCTGCCTGCGTTGGTGAGCACTTCGTATTCGTTGAACTGCAGGAACGCGTCGAGCTTCGTCACCCAGTCCGCCATCTTCATCGGGATCTGCCGGGCGGCTTGGTTCTCTGCGTAGTCGAGGTACATCGAAACGATGCGTTCGAGCTCCTTGATCTCGCGCTCGATCAGGTAGTTCTTGGCGACGCTGACGTCGCCCTTGAGGATCTTGCCCTTGGGCGCGTTCTTCCACGTCGTGAGCCCCATGGAAGGTTTCTCGCCGTCCACACGCTCGGCGATCAACTCCGCAGCGGTTTTGCCTGTGACCGCCCAGTGCAGCTTGTTCTGCACGGTCTTGAAGAGCATCTGCGTCGTCTCGGCGTGTTTGTCGTAGTCGATGCTGCACTGCTCGTAGATGTCGGTGATCTTCAGGTAGAAGCGCCGCTCGCTGGCACGGATCTCCCGGATCCGCTCAAGCAGCTCGTCGAAGTAGTCTTTGCCGAATCGCTTGTTCAGCTTCAGCCGCTCGTCGTCCAGGACGAACCCTTTGACGATGAACTCGCGCAGGGTCTGGGTCGCCCAGATGCGGAACTGCGTGGCCTGAGTACTGTTGACCCGGTAGCCCACCGAGATGATCGCATCGAGGTTGTAGAACGCGATGTCGCGGGCGACCTCGCGAGTGCCCTCGGTTCGAACTATCCGGATTTTCCGGAGAGTTGCCTTCTCGGACAGCTCGCCGCTGTCGTAGAGGTTGCGCAAGTGTTCGTTCACGGTGCGAACATCGACGCCGAAGAGCTCGGCCGTACGTCGCTGGTCGAGCCAGAAGGTCTCGGACTCGTAGAGCACCTCGACGCGCACGGCGTCATCGGCGGTGCGGTAAAGGATCAGCTCGCCTTCCTGCGGAGTCTGGTCGGTCATGGAACGTTCCTGGCGAGGCGTTGGTCCAGCCACCAGACGGCCACGGGGTCGAAGGGCTGGAGATGACCGGCTCCGCCCCCCGCGCGTTGCGCTCGTTCGCGGGCGAGCTGCTCGCGCGGCACGGGACCCCGCAACCTCGCCTTCTCGTGCTTCCACCACTCGAGAATGCCCCTGAGGACACCTTTCCGCTGATTCTTGAGCACGAGGAGGTTGAGGCCGAGAACGTCGTTCAACTGGTCATCGAATTCGGGGTCGCTCGACGCGATCGTGCCGTCGAGCCCGTAGCGAACTCGCTGCTCGATTCGGTGCGCCGGGTCCGCGGGGTTGAACTTCAAATCGCGCTCCCCCTTCCGCGTGTCGCAATGTTGGCGATCCTCTGGCTGGCCATGCCCTCCGAGGCACGCCGCGAGCAGATTCGAGTAGGAAAGCTCGAGGTTTTCGTGGCGCGACTGGCAGCGCCAGTGTTCGATCTTCATGCCGGCGCCAGTCGGTTCGACTCGCGTCATGCAGTAGCAGCAGAGGCCGCGCTGGTCGCGCACGAGGGCACCGCGCAAGCTGTCCTTGTCCGCGTAGTTCGTGTAGTCGGAGTGCGTGTTTGCTCGGTGCTCGACGAGGGTTCGCGGCTCCGGGCCTTTGGCGATGGATCTCATTCCTCGCCTCCGAGGAAATCGAGAAGCGTTCGAGCGCGTATCACCTCGGGGTCGACCTCACCGAGCGTTCCCGAGAGCTTAGCAACTACGGAGCTGGCGGCCGTGAGGTCCTTGTCGTCAACGCGCTTTGAAAGCTCGTCGAGCAGCGTCTGCACCTCGGGCGAGCGTGGCGATGCATCCATGATCTCTTCGAGCACGCGGCTCGAATCGACGCCGAACGAATGCGTGGGCGAGAAGACAGGGCCGTGCCCCATGATCTGGATGCGATCGTGCTCGACCTCGCCGATGACCTGCGGCGAGTGCGTCGTGGCGATGAACTGAAGCTTGGGGAAGGCGTCGGGCAGATTACGTACGATCTCCCGCTGCCATTTCGGGTGAAGGTGCAGGTCGATCTCGTCGATGAGCACGACGCCCGGGCCGTTCGCGGCTGGGTCATCGAGGCCAGGGTTTGCCTGCGCGAGCCGGCGCGTGAGGTCCAGGACGAGTGCAAGTGAGCCGCGTTCGCCGTCCGAGAGCTGACGCACGGGGATTTCCACGCTGCGCCGTCGGATGAGCAGGCGCGGCGTGGCGTCGTCGCTCACGCGCAAGTTCGTGTAGCCAGGCAGAAAGCGTCGCACGGCCTTCTCGAAGGCTTCCAGAACGCGTGCCGAGCTGGGAGTCTCCGCAGAGAGTGCTGCCTGCGCGCGCATCCACGCCGCGAACTCGGCGAGGCGCAGCTCTCGCGCTGAGAAGGCCTCGGCAAACGCGGCCGCATAGCCCCCTTTCGCGGTGGACTTAGTCGCTGCGCGGTCGGAGGGCAACGCGCGCCGGGTCGAGAACAGCACGGCGAGCGGACGCAGTACCTTTTTGCCATCTGCGGCGGGCGGTTTGTCGCCGACGAAGGCCGACGTCGCCGGTGTCGCGAGAGTCTGCTCACGCGGCAGTCCCGCTTTGCCGGCTTGCGCGACAGTGGCCTCGCGGGGCTGGTGGATGACATAGGTGTACGGCTTGTCGGCGAGGCTCACCTCCAACTCGATGGTGAGAGCATCGGTGCTCGCGCGGATGTCGGAGCCGGTGAAGCCGTGCAGTGGCCCCTTCAGAGTGTTGATATGTCGCGAGATAGCCGCGAGGCTTACCGCAAGCGACTCGAGCGCGCTTGTCTTCCCGACACCGTTGACGCCGATGATGAGGTTGAGGCCCGGCTTGAACGAGAACTCGGCCGTCTCGACGGCGCGCACGTTGGCAAGCTTGAGTCGCGTGACGATCATGCCGCCGCCACGTCAAGTCGGCCGGTGACCGCGGCCGCAATGACCGCGCCACGGCGCTCCTTCAGAAGCGCAATCGTGCGCTCGGTCGCGCCGCGTACGGCGTGGAGCTTCGCCGTCTCGCTGCCGATCTGCGCAACGATGGCCTGCTGCTCGTCGAGCGGCGGCACAGGAATCCTGAGGCTCGCGACATCCTCGCAGGTCAGAGCTCCCTTCGTGCCACCCGCATCGTCGCTGATGCTGCGCAGGTAGTCGTAGGCTCGATAGAACGACCACCGCAGGAACCAACTGTCAATCAGCTTCGGGTTTGGCGCCACGAACGCCATGTGTTGATTGATGGTGGCCTCGATCGAGAGAACGACAGCCTGACCACGCGTCTTCCCCTGCCCGGTTATTGCGACCAAAACTGTGCCGGGTTGCAAGCGCGGCAGGTGGCACTCTCGCAATGCCGTCTCGGATACGAACTGGTCCGACGACGTCACTTCATCTTGGTTGACGACAGAGCTATTCAGCCAAGGAAAGAATCCGTCGCTCCAGTAGGCTGCCTTGTCACGCTCTGGAGTGGAACCATTGCCGACTTTGGAAAGATACCCGACCTTCCGGATCTCCCAATGCGCCGGGATCTCGCCTAGCCATGGCACGCCGGAGTCGCGCACCTTCACCTTGGTGTCGAAACCCCGCCTGACGGCCGTAGCGATGATGGACTTGCGTTTCTCCCCGAGCAGGTCGAGGACGCGCTGCTTGGCGGCGACCAACGCGTCGAGACGAGCCGTCTCACGGTCGAGGTACTCCGCGATCGCGACTTGGATTGCGAGCGGAGGAACGGGCAACTGCATGGACCCGATATCAGACTTTGGCAAGCCGAAGCGTGTGACGCCGTTCGCAGCCAGCTCCAACTGAAGTCGAAGGAGTCTTGCCTGAAGGCATCGGAGGAGGAATCGGCCTGAGAGACTCGACGCGCGCGGGCGCAGCAACGCGAGGTGATAACCGCACACAAGGTCGTCGCCAGTCTCGACAACGAGCGCGGGCACTCCAATGTCGTCCCATGACTCCGAGTCTTTGGTGATGATGACGTCGTCGACGAGAAGTCCGAACTTCCGAATCTCGTCTTGGGTTGCCGTGCTCACCATGAACTCGAGCTGTTGCGTAATGAACTCGTTGTTGTAGACGTCCGAGTAGTTGCAGAGGCGAACCGCTTGCTCGCCTTCAACCGGGACCTTGTCGACGTTGCTCACCACGTAGTCAGAAACCGCGCGCAACGGTTTCACGCTCCATCCCGGCGGAACATGTTGGGCCCACTGCAGGTGGCTGGTCACGTCGTCACCTCGCGCAGAAGCCGCACGATCTCGTCTTCCGCCGCCTTCAGCTCGACGTCGATCTCAGCGAGTGATCTTGGAGGGATGAACACATAAAAGTAACGGTTGAAACTGATCTCATAGCCAACTTTATCCTTGCTCCGATCCATCCAAGCGTCAGGCAAGGGCGGCTTCACCTCACGCTCGAAGTAGGCGTCGATGTCCTCCTTGAGCGGTACGTTCTCGAAGTCGCGCAGGTCGGCGTCGGCCTCGAAAATCTCGTAGTGCGCGCCCTTCGCCACCGGCTCAGCATCCGCGTCGCGCTGCGTGAATACCGAACGAAACACCTTCTGCTCGGTGGCCTTCCAGCGGCTGCCGCGCTTCTTGAGGAGCGCCTCGATCTTGTCCCACATCGCCGGCCAATCGAGGCGCGGCTCGCGGCCGAGCGCCTTGTCGATGGCCTGCACGTCGTCGAGCAAGTGCGGGCAGGCGTCGAGGAAGCGAGCCTTATCGTCGGTCGTCATCTGGTAGCGCAGGCGCAGTGGACGCTCGATGGTGACGCGCGTGTATCCGAAGTCGGCGTTGTCGAAGATCTTGGAACGCGAGCCTTCCTTGAACCTGCCGTAGAGGCGCACGATCTCGTCGATCTGTGCGACGGTCATGTGCCGCCGCTTGTCGCCGAGGCTGCGCTTGCTGTCTTCGCTGCCGCCGGGGGTCCACACGTCGCGGGCGTCGAAGAGTTGCACCTTGCCCTTGCGCCGCTTCTCCTTGCGGTTCGTGACGACCCAGACGTAGGTGCCGATGCCCGTGTTGTAGAACATCGACTCCGGCAGCGCGACGATGGCCTCGAGCCAGTCGTTCTCGAGCAGCCACCTCCGGATTTCGCTCTCGCCCGAGCCCGCGCCGCCGGTGAACATCGGCGAGCCGGAGAAGACGATCGCGAGCCGCGAGCCCTCCTTGCGCTCTTTCGGCTTCACGTCCTCGCGTTTGCTCCACATGTGCTGCAGGAACAGCAGCGCGCCGTCGTTCACGCGCGGCAGGCCCGCGCCGAAGCGGCCGTCGAAGCCGTTCTTCTCGTGCTCTCGCAGAATCTCTTTCTGCTGCTTCTTCCAGTCGACGCCGAAGGGGGGATTGCTGAGAAAGTAGTCGAACGACTCCGTCGGGAAGCGGTCCTCCGTGAAGATGTCGCCGAATCGGACGTTGTCTCCGCCGCCGTTCTGGCTCACCTCTTTCATGAGCATGTCGGACGCAGCGGTCGCGTACGCTCGCTTGTTGTAATCCTGTCCGTAGACGTAGAGCGTCGCGTCGTCGTGGTGCTCGCGCATGTACCGCTGCGCCTCGGCAAGCATGCCGCCCGTGCCGCATGCCGGGTCGAGCAGGCGGGCGATCGCGTCCGGCTGCGAGAGGAAGCGGTCCCCAACGGAGTCCGTGAAAAGAAGATGAACCATGAGGCGGATCACCTCCCGGGGCGTGAAGTGATCGCCGGCCGTCTCGTTTGCGAGCTCGTTGAAGCGGCGAATGAGGTTCTCGAAGATCCGCCCCATCTCGTCGTTTCGAACCTTCGAAGGATGCAGGTCGACGTCGGCGAACTTCGAGACCACGAGGTAGAGAATGTTCGCCTCGTGCATCTTTTCGATCTCGGTCTCGAACTCGAAGTACTCGAAGATGCGCTGGACGTTCGCCGAGAAGCCCTTGATGTAGCTGACGATGTGCTTGTTGATGTTGTCCGGGTCGCCCTTGAGTCTCGCGAAGTCGAGGGGCGAGCGGTTGTGGAAACGCTGGAGCTTCCCGCCGGCGACCAGGTTGAGCTTCGTGTCGAGCGCCGCGCCTTCGAGGCGTCCCTTGAGCCGTTCATGCTCCGCGACGACCTTGTGCTTCGTCTCGGCGAGCACGCAGTCGAAGCGACGGAGCACCGTCATCGGCAACATCACACGCTCGTACTGCGGCGGGCGATAGGGTCCGCGCAGAAGGTCAGCAATCTGCCAAATCAGGTTCGCGAAGGAGTTGTGATCAGAAGCCATGTCCGCCTTCCGTCGCGCGAACGCACGGGTAGATGAATGGAGCGCTAGGCGTCACGGTGAACCCAGAACGCCGCGCGATCTGAGCAGTGTGAGAGTCGCCTTCGGCATTTGGACCCAGCTCCATTGGGCGGCGGTTCGTATCCATTGTCAGCAGCGTCAAGGTACACCAGGCTCCGTCGGACACTCAAACCTTCTCCGCATTTCCTGCCCTCTCGCTCAGCGCAGGAGGCATGGCGCGATGGAGAGCATCGTGTAACGCCAGCGCCGTCCCATGCTCTGTGCGTAGTCGTCGACCCACAACGAGGACGCGGCCTTCGTCAGAATCCAGGTGTTCTTCGCCGTCATGACCACTCTCTCGCGCTTTCCTGAGCGAAGGGCGGTTGGGTGTGAGAGCGAAAGGATCTGGTCGACGCAAAGTGGAAATTTGTGCGGCGTGTCGATCGGAGCACTTTCGCCGGACAGATCCCTCCGCTCCCTCACACCCGCCCGCCCTCCGCTCGGGATGACGGAGGTCGTCGCTTCCACTTGGTTGGGTTCAGCGTGTTCCCCTTCCCGTCCTGAGCCGCGTAGACGGCGAAGGATCTCGTGCGAAGAACGACGAACTTGAACCGCGGTCTCGTCCAACCTGCGCGGTTTTCGCTTACCGCAGGAGATCCTTCGCCGCCCACCCGCCACCCGCTCAGGATGACAGGCTGGTAAGGCGCGGATTTTCTCCCTCACACTCTCAAGGATGACAACAGGTTGTGCGTGTCCCGGGAAGAATGTCGATCCCCGCAATACAGAAGCCAGAAGAAAGACCCCGTAGTGCTCTCCTCTGTGTCTCTGTGCCTCTGTGGTGAAAAATCCCCGGGTGAGCTAATCCAGCCGCACCAAGCCCCGCCGCGTGGCCACCTTCACCGCCTCCGTGCGACTCGTCACGCCGAGCTTCTCGAACAGGTGGCCGAGGTGGGACTTGACGGTGCGTTCGGCGATGCTGAGGGCGGTGGCAATTTCTTTGTTGCTCTTGCCGTCGGCCATGAGGCGGAGGGTGGAGAGCTCGCGGGGGGTGACTTGCATGCGGGCCATTCCCTCGGCGAGCTTCGCGGCGGCGGCGGGGGCGAGGTAGGTCTTGCCGGCCAGGACGTCGTGGATGCAGGCGATGAGCTCGTCGGCGCTGATGTCTTTCAACGCGTACGCTTTCGCGCCGGCTTTGAGCGCGCGGCTGATGTCTTCGTCCGTGTCGTAGGTCGTCAGGACGATGACCTTGGCCTGGGGATCGAGCTCGCGGATCTGGCGCACCGCTTCTGCCCCTTCCATCACCGGCATGCGCAGGTCGAGCAGCGTGACGTCCGGGCGGAACTTTGCGAAGGCCTCGACCGCCTCGGCGCCGTTCGCGGCTTCGGCGATCACTTCGAGGTCGGGGGCGTGGCTGATGATCTTCACGACTCCCGTGCGCACGAGGGCGTGGTCGTCGACGACGAGGACGGTGTGTTTCATGGGGTGGGCTGCTTCATGGCGTAGGAATGCTGAAGGACGGCGGCTCCCACGCCAGGACCACTTCCGTGCCGGCGCGCGGCGCGGTCACGATGGTCAGCGAGCCGCCGATGCGCTCCGCCCTCTCCTGCATGCTCGTCAGGCCGAAGCCGGAGCCGAACCGCTCCCGCGCGATGCCTCGGCCATCGTCGGCGACGGAGAGTCGCAGCCCGAGCGATCGCGACGCGGCCGCGTGGATGGTGATCTTCTTCGCACGCGCGTGACGCACGGCGTTGGCCAGCGCCTCCTGGGCGATGGCGGCGATCTCGCGCTCGACGCCGGCGCCGAACACGGGCAGCTTGTCGATGACCAGCTCGATGGGGATGTCGGTCGTGCGTCGGGCCAACTCCGTGGCGCGCGCGAGCACCGCCGCGACGTCGCCGGTGGCGGGATCCTGCGGGCGGAGCGCGCCGACGGAGCGTCGGGCCTCGATCATGTGCGTGCGCGCCAGGTCGACCGCGGTCTCGACGCTCTCCGCCACCTCTTTCGGCAGCGAGGGCAACCAGCGCTGGCTGGCCTGCAACTGCATGAGGATGGCCGCGAAGCCCTGCGCCAGCGTGTCGTGGATGTCGCGGGCGATGCGGTTGCGCTCTTCGAGCACGGCCTTGCGCCGCTCTTCGTCGCGCGCCTGATCGGAGAGGCGGCTCTGATGCAGGGCCATGGTCACCTGCAACGCCACCGCCTCGAGCAGCATCCGCCGCCAAGGCACGATCGACGCCTCGGCATCCCGCGTCGAGAGCACGAGCCAGCCGAGGTTGCGGGTGGGAAGGGCCAGGGGCGTGACGCCGAACCAGCGCAGACCGGCCGCGTCGTTGAACGTGCGCACGGACTCCGGCAGGCGCGCGTCGCTGCCGTCGTATTCGACGGTGCCGCTCCAACCCTCCGCGTACGTGAGGAGATGCGCGGACATGTCGCCGCCCGGCAACGTCAGCGTGCCCCAGTCCGGCTCGTCCCGCGTGTAGAAGCGGTCGCCGACGTACGCCATCGTCAGCTCGCAGCATTGCGCTTCGTCATCGAGAAGGAAGACGCCGCAGGCATCGCTCTCGCCCTGCTCGATGAGGGTGCGGATGAAGCCGCGGAAGAAGCCCTCGAGGTCGGGCTCGCGGACGAGGAGATCCAGCGCCAGCTTGACGGTGTAGGTCTGCATGTGCGCCATGCACTCGGCGCGTTTGCGCCTTTCGAACTCGGCCTCGACGGTGGTCGTCGCCGGGTCCAGGACCTCCTCTGCGGGGCACTTCTGTTCGCCAGCGTCCGTCACACGCCCATTATCGCCCCGCCGCGAACGATGGGAATCGTCCAAAAGTACGATGCCGGCCGGCACGGCCGGCGGCGCTGGTTGGCATAGCCTTGGGCACGTAAGGCAGCTCCGAGGCCAATGAGCTTTCTACCGCGCAGACTCCGGCCCCGGCGTGAGGCCGTACGGCGGTACCTGGAGTTTGGACATTTTGTGTATCGCGTCGAGGAGCGCTGGCGTCCCGCCGGCTGGCCCTGCGGCGTCCCGCCGCGGGCGGTGGGCATTCGAAGCCGAAATCCAGCATCGCGAGACGAACGTCCTTCGCGCAAGGCGC